>JADEYI010000942.1_pt1 | contig 27929 bp, 18 predicted proteins | sample 8542331 | NCBI WGS metagenome assembly JADEYI01 (sample SAMN16510988, study PRJNA670497) | mine drainage metagenome | isolation source: biofilm near Copperflume 1 | place: Germany: Marsberg coppermine Kilianstollen | collected 2018-02 | reverse complement strand
CAGTACCTTCAATGTAGTCAGCGCGATCTGGACCTGGCCTCCCAGGCGAACCCCAAGGTAGTTGATCGCGGTAATGACGATGAGCACAATCACCGCCAGCGCCTGTGCCCACGTGAAGGCCAGCGAGAAAGAATGCGATGCCCGGAAAGCAAAGTGGAAGTGGACGATATAGAAAGGAGATTCGATAGCGGGAAAAAAGAAACTGCAAAACCGCATGAATCCGGCAGCGATGGCCGCGGCGGAGGCAGGCCGGGCGACGATGGAGTGCATCCAGCCGAAGAGAAATGCAGAAGTGGTTCCGAAACCGCGACGCAGGTAGGCATACTCGCCTCCGGCTTCGGGAATGGAAGCGCCCAGCTCCGCATAGCAAAGACCTCCGAATAAAGAGAGGATTCCGCCGGCGATCCATGCGGCCGCGACGATTCCAACTGTGCCGGCGTCGCGGGCCACTTCGCTTGGCTTCAGGAAAATTCCCGTGCCGATCATCGTTCCCAGAACGATCGCTGTGGCCGCGGACGGGCCGAGCACCCGCTCCAGGCCATGCGTTGCCAGCGGCTTTGGCTGCTTCCGGATCAATGTAGCTCTATCGTATCCAAAGACACGGTATGGTTTCAGGCCCTAACTGGGCAGCGATGCCAGCAGCGTGTCCATCTCGCCGTGCGTGTTGTAAAAGTGCGGGGAAATCCTCAAGCCCTCATGCCGTGCGGAAGTAATAATGTTTTTTCTTTCAAGGCGGCTGCAAATTTCTTCCGCTGAATAGCGGTCGTGAGTGCAGACAATAATTGATGAGGCTGCAAGTGGATCGTACTTGCCGACTAGTTGATATCCGCGTTCCAGAAGGCCGGTCGTTACGTGGCTTCCAAGCTGCGCCAGATGGCGTTCGATGTTTTCCGGGCCGGCATTCAGAAAAAGGTCAATCGCTTCGCCCAGCCCGCAGATTCCGACCACATTCAGCGCGCCGCCTTCGAAGCGTGCCGCACCGTCTCGAAAATCGATGGTGGTATGGGTTATATAGTCGGAATATTCTTTGACCGCGGTCCATCCGACCACAGTGGGCTGCACCAGTTCCAGCGCCTTGTCCGACATATATAAGAGCGACACTCCCTTGGTGCCGAGCAGAAATTTACTGGCGCCCGCTGCGAAGCAATCCACAAAATCCTTTTCTACGTCGATCTGCAATGCGCCCAGGCCCTGAATCGCGTCCACCACAAACAGAATGTTTCGTTCGCGGCAGAATTTTCCTATACGCCGGATGTCGAGCCGCTGTCCGCTGGCGAACTGCACCCAGCTGACCGTTACGACCCGCGTTCGCTCGTCCACTAGCGCCAGCAACTCTTCGATGTCTATCAGGCCGCGGCCTTCCGGGTTGGTAATCCGCATCTCGACACCGGAAACGGCCGCCACGCGCGACCAGGGATAGGCATTGGCGGGAAACTCCACCGCCGAGCTGACGATGTTGTCTCCACGTTTCCATTGGATTCCATTGGCGATCATAGAGATTGCGTCGGATGTGTTTCGTAGAAATGCGATCTGGTGAGCCTGGGCGTGGACAAGACGCGCTGCGCGCTCCCGCGTGGCGCATTGCAATTGCTCCAGTTCGTCCGCAATCAGCGGACCGTGCATCATAATGCCATCAAGCACCTTCACCATGCGGTCGCGCGTCGGCATGGCCAGCGGAGCAGCCCCTGCATGATTCAGATAGACGTACTTTTCAGCAATTGGAAAGAGCGAGCGGAAACGATTGGGAAGGCTATCGGCTGGCAAGGAAAGGTCCTAGTGGGAGTATGTAACACATATGTATCAGTAATGAATAATGTTGCGCTACATATGTAGAAATTGTCAACCCGATAATGGGAAGGGAAAGAAGGCCGGCCGCTGGAAAGGATAAAGTGAAAGCGAGCCGCGCCTGTGCGAAAGGCCACATCCGGTAATGCGGCGCTTTACGAGTGTTTCTTGTCCGCTTGTTTCAGGTAGAAACGACCGCCGGTGCGCTGCTCTTCCGATATTTCGTCCAGCACCGGGCGAAGGAAATCTTTTTTCAGGCTGGTAACGACGACCAGCAGAGCATTTAGAAATGCCATTGCGCTGGTGTAGGAAGTTGCAAAGGATACGCGGTCTGTTGGCGTAATGAAGAACTCGTTGCTCAGGTCCACCAGGGGAGACAAATAGTTGTCGCTGATGCCGACACAGTACGCCCCTTTCTTTGACGCTTGCGTGCACGCCTCCACGGTATAACTATGACCGCGCCCATATGTAATTGCGATCAGGACATCGTCGTTCCGCATGGAACGGGTGCGATGCACCATTTCTCCTGGAGTAGTGGCGTAGAGCACATCCAGGCCGATCATCGACAAAGTGTACTCAAGGTATATGCCCAGGCTCGCTGACATGTCCCCGGCAAGGATCACAATGCGCCGCGCACTCCATATTTTCTTCGCTACCGCCAGCAGCCGCGGAGGCTCCATTCCTTCCTGGAGCGCATTCAGGTTTTTCAGGTCGCCATCGATCGAGCTTTGAATCAAGCCCGGAAGGCCGGTTCGCTGCGGAGCATTTTGCAGGCCCTCAATCGAGGTTGCCATTGCGATGCCGCGCTCATGCAGGTAGACACGGAAATCAGCATACTGGTGAAAGCCAAGCCCGCGCAGCCATCGCAGCAGGGTGGAGGGATCGACGTCCAGCTTACGCGCCACCTGGCGAAGACTGAGCAGAATATAGTCGCGGGGATGATCGAAAACCGGCTGAAGAAATTCACGTTGCTGCGCAGATAGGGAATCGAGCTTCCTGGCGATTTCAATGTCGCGCTTAATCATGGTCTTGCTGGTTTTCGTGATTTTCATGAAATGAGGCCCCAATGAACCGGTACAAAGTATCGCATAAAAAAGCGGGCTTGCGAATCGTTTTGGGCGCTCCAGGATTGCCGAAGAAGGCTGCACATTCTCTTTCAGCGGCCAGTATGAATCATATGTGTCATTAATTTTTAAGTATTGATACAAATATAGTATTATAAGTCGAGTTGCTGCGCCTCCACCGTCCAGCGTAAACCGGTCAGTCAGGCGCAATCGTTCGAGGGGTGAAATGTACACCGATTCAAGGGGCCTGTCGGTAACAGCATCGAGCCGGAATGCGGTCGAGCAGCTTGACCTGGCCATCGAAGCGTACCTCGGCGCGCGCCGGGACACAATGGACCGGGTAGAAAGGCTGCTGGCGGACGATCCGGAGTGCCTGCTTGGCTATTGTCTCGCGGGATATTTACAGATGCACACCGTCAAGCGGGAAGCCGCCCTTGGCGCGAAGAAATCGCTCTCGCAGGCCATCGGCGGAATTCGCGAAGCTCGCATTCTGCCGCGTGAAAGGCTCCATCTGCTTGCACTGGAAGCATGGATCGGTGGAGACCTGCTCGTCGCGCTCGCCCGATGGGAGGCTATCCTCACCGATTATCCGCGGGATATCCTTGCCATTCGTCTGGCGCAGTTCATGACGTCTTACATGGGCGATAGCCAGGGTATCTGCGACTCGATCGATCGAATCCTCCCGGAATGGGATGCGTCTGTTCCGGGTTACAGCTATCTCCTCGGCTGCTACGCGTATGGGTTGGAGGAGTCAGGGAACTACAGCCTTGCTGAGTGTACCGGTCGGTCCGCAATCGATCTCAATCCGCAGGATCTTTGGGCCGCCCATGCGGTTACCCATGTGATGGAGATGCAGGGCAGGCCGCGGGATGGAATCGCGTGGGTTGCCCAGCTGGAGCCGCAATGGCAGGACTGCGGCAACTTCGTCTTCCATCTCAAGTGGCATCGCGCGCTGTTTCATCTTGCCCTCTGCGATTACGACCGCGCGCTGGCAGTTTACGACCACGAACTCCGTCTGGAGTCTACCGACGATTATCTGGATATTGTGAATGCAGCCAGCGTGTTGTGGAGACTGGAACAGGCCAATGTGGCCGTCGGGCCGCGCTGGGAGGAGTTGGCAACGCGTGTGTCATCGAGGCTCGATGAACACCTGTTTGTATTTGCGGATTTGCATTATGCAATTGCTGCTGCTGCAAGACCTTCTCCGGATGCCGAACGTTTTCTTCAATCGTGTTCGGCCTTCGTCCGATCGAGCCGCGGGACACAGGCGCGCGTCATGGACGAAGTTGGTTTGGCGATTGCATCCGCCATAGTGGCCCATCGTCGCGGCGACTACGTGGAAGCCTCGGAGCATTTGTTGTCCAAACGCAAACTCATTCATCGGGTCGGAGGCAGTCATGCGCAGCGCGACACGTTCGAGCAGTTGCTCATCGATTCGGTGGTACGGGCGGGCAATCATCCCCAGGCGCGGCTGCTGCTTGAGGAGCGAACATCGCTTCGCCCAAACGATCTATGGTCATGGCGAGTCTGGGTCGAGCTGGCGGATGCGATCGGCAACGAGGCAGATGCGGCGATGGCACAACGCCAGCTCAACAGACTCTTAGCTGCACAGACATAAATAATGCAGGATACGCGATGCGCGCCGAATGCAGATTCCAACAGTCAATGACCGAAAGGAACACCCCTTGAATATAGAAAAGCTCTTAGAGAATCCGGAAAAGTTATTGGCGCGCCGTGCGAGTCGGCTGCCCTTGACCGTTGCGCCTCCTCCAGCGGATCATCCCATCTCTTTTGATTCCGGGCATGCCTTTCCCGGAGTGCTGCCGGACCTGACAGCGGAAGCCGAGATCGCTCTCACCGCGCATCGCTCCGAGACCCTACAGTATGCGCCCCGGCCCGGACTGCCGGAGCTGCGGGAATGGATTGCCGATTACATGCGCCGGGACGGTGTCGCCAACGCATCGGTGGAAGAGACATTCGTCAGCAATGGCGCCAAACACGCATTGGAACTGGTTTGCCGCTTGCTGCTGGAAGAAGGAGACGCCATCGTCGTCACCGCGCCGACATATTTCACTGCGATCCCGATTTTCAAGAGTTTTGGCGTGGAATTTATTGAAGTCTCGCAGGATGTCGAGGGACTCAATGTTGACGAACTGGAGCAACTTCTTGCGGAGCGCAGACGCGCCGGCCTCCGCGCGCCGAAGTTTGTCTACGATGTTCCGGATTTTCATAATCCATCCGGCGTGACCATGTCGCGCGAACGTCGAGAGGCGTTGATCGCGCTCGCCGAAAAATGCAACATGCTCATCCTCGAAGACAGCCCCTATCGAAAGGTCCGCTTTCAGGGCGAATCGCTTCCTGCGCTCAAGGCGCTCGACCGCAACGATATCGTATTGACCCTCGGCACGTTTTCCAAACTACTGGCGCCCGGACTGCGGGTCGGGTGGGTGAGCGGTCCGCGCGACCTGTTGAACCGGATGATTCAGTTGAAATCGGATGGCGGCTCCTGTCCGCTAACGCAGCGAATAATTCTTGAGTTCTGCAATCGCGGACGTCTGGATACCCACATCGAGCGGGTTCAACAGGTCTATGGCTCGCATCGGGACCGTATGGTCGCCGCTGTCCGGCGGGAGCTGCCGGAGGCGTCCTTCCATATTCCTCAGGGCGGCTACTACGTCTGGCTCACGCTTCCGGAAACCATCGACGGAGACGTGCTGGCAAAAAGTGCCGCGCAAAAAGAAGTCATCCTGATCCCCGGCAGCAAATTCTTTGCCGCAACTGGCGGTTCTTCAACAGGCGGAAAGCCGCCGAAAAACCACGTCCGTCTGGCATTCAGCCACGCTACGCCCAGCGAGATTGATGAGGGGTTGCAGCGGCTGGGTCAAATTTACCGCACCATGCGGTAGGGAATGATCGCAAGTTGGCAGAAGTAAAAACGGGAGAGATAAGCATGCAGAGTAAAGGCGCGGTGGAGATAGGTGGCGTTCGCGCTGAAAAAGGACAGGTCAGCCAGGGCTTCTTCAAAATTGGAGAAACCGCGACCGGCCCTGTCCAATTTCCATTGATACTTGTCAACGGCGCAGCCGAAGGCCCTGTGCTTTGCCTTACTGCTGGAGTTCATGCCACAGAATATGCGCCGATTGAGGCTGCTTTTCGGTTGGTGCATACGCTCGATCCGCAGAAACTGCGGGGCACGGTCATCGCGGTTCCTGTGGTGAACATGCACATGTTCGCCTCCCGCCACGGCTTTGTTTCTCCGATCGACGGACTGAATCTGAATAAGGTCGCACCCGGCGGAGACGGATCGATCACGGAGATCCTGGCCAAAGCCCTGCTCGATCAGGTGATTGCGCGCGCCCGGTATTATGTTGATTTGCACGCCGGGGACCTGGGTGAAATGCTCATGCCTTTCGGCGGATACAGCATGACCGGCAATCAATCTCTGGATCAGGAGGGTGAGGCACTGGCCCGCTTGTTCACCCCTGGCCTGATCTCCCTTGCTGAAGATGGAGGCACTCTGCCACCCTTTGCCGGGTCCCTGGTTCATGCTGCTACACGACGCGGCGTGGTCGCAATTCTCGCCGAGTCCGGGGGCAATGGGACGATGGAAGAGGCAGATGTGCAGGTACATGTCGCCGGTGTTCTAAACATTATGCGTTACCTCGGCATGATCGACGGAACGCCTTCGATGCGCGGCCCGCAGGTCAAGGCCACGCATCGCGCCATCACCCGCGCCAGATGCGCAGGGTTGCTCCGTTTGAAGGTGGCGATTGGAGATGTCGTTTCCGCGGGCGATGTTGTCGCCGAGATTTGCGATGTGTTCGGCAACACAGTGCAAACGGTACGTGTCGATCGCGGCGGGATTGCCGGGCTGGTGTGGTCTCACAAGACCGTCAGCACGGGCGACCCGATCGTTCGCTGCTGGTATACCGAACCCGCTCCACCCTTTGCCGCAACCGACAAATTTCTTCGTGCAATATAGTATTCTTCAGGTCGCAACCGTGGGTCATGGGCTCTTGAACATGCAAGAGAAGGATCTACCGTTTTGGCGTGGAGCGGAATCTCTAGCTCAAATTTGAAAACACGGGCTGCCATGCGCTTTGAATGAATGGATGCCTGCCCGGGGGCCATTATGTATCGTCGTGTCTTCTCGCTTGTTGCCGGACTGCTTTCTCCCGCGTTCCTGTTTGCCCAAATTCCGCAGGGGCCGCCGGTTTTTCAAACTCGACAAGCGCCTCCGCACCGGGCAATCCTTTGTGGCAGGTTGATCGATGGAAAACACGATCACGCCTTGAAAAATGTGCTCGTTCTGATAGACGGCGACAAAATAGCCTCCGTGACGGTAAATGGTCATGCCCCTGCCGGTGTTCCCCTCATCGATCTTTCGCACCAGACCGTTCTTCCCGGCCTCATCGATGTGCACACCCATATTTTGTTTTCCGGCGATGTGTACGCCGATCAGATACTCAAACGGTCCATTCCATATCGGACCATCCAGGCCACGCGCAATGCGCGCATAGCGCTCGACGACGGCTTTACCACCCTGCGCGATCTGGAGACTGAGGGCGCCATGTATGCGGACGTCGATGTTCAGACTGCGATTGATAACGGTGTCATTCCCGGCCCGCGCTTGCAGGTGGCGACGCGCGCCCTGGCCCCGACGGGAAGCTATCCGCTGCTCGGATATTCGTGGGAATTGAATCTGCCGCATGGCGTGGAAGTAGTGGATGGAGCAGGGAACCTGAGGAAAGCTGTTCGAGAGCAGGTTGGGTATGGCGCAAACTGGATCAAGTTCTACGCCGATCGCAATGACACATTCGGATCGGACGGTTCGCTGCATGGCATCGTAAATTACACGCCGGAGGAGGCCCGCGCCATCGTCGATGAGGCGCATCGGCTGCACCGGCCCGTTGCCGCCCACGCAGTCAGCCAGGAGGGAATTGCGGCTGCACTGGATGCGGGAGTGGACAGCATCGAACATGGTCAGGGGATGACGGAAGCGGAGATGGACCAGATGTTGAAGAAGGGTGTCTATTGGGTGCCCACCGTGATCGCCAGCGTTTATGCACCTCCGGGACATGCAGTCAATGTCAGGCTCGTAGCCAGGGAACGCACTGTCTTTGCCGATGCGCTGAAGAAAGGCGTGAAAATCGCCTGCGGCACCGACCAGAGCGGGTTCATGTGGACTGCATTTTCTCAGGCGAGGGAGCTTGGTTTCTACGTTCAGTACGGAATGACCCCGATGCAGGCCATCCGTTCCGCAACTGTGACCGCTTCACAGCTTCTCGGCTGGAGCGACCGTGTCGGGAGCATTGAGCCGGGGAAATTCGCCGATATCGTGGCTGTGTCCGGAGATCCTCTTCAGGACATATCGCAACTGGAACACATTCAGTTCGTCATGAAAGATGGAGTGATCTACAAGCCGGCGATGGAGAAGCAGTAGGCTGCAACATCAATCGGAAAACAACTCTAACGCGGATATGCCGCCAATACTGCCTGTTCGGGTTTTACAATCCTGACTCCCGTGCTCGGCTGTCCTTCATAGGTGGAGTCGGGCTTTGCCGGCTTTCCGTCGATCTGCCATGCCCAGCTATAGCGCCCATTCACCATCGGAATTTCAACTGTCCAGACATCGCCCGTGCGTACAGCCGGGACCGGCTTCAGGGTGAAGTTGCCGGAAAGCGCGACCGTCTTTGCCGAAGGCGCCCGCAGATCGAATCGGACAGTCTCTCCAAGATGACGCATCAGTAAGAATTGATGATCGGGATCGAGCCTCACCTGGTGGATTGCTCCGGCCTCACCCGTCTCAAAGTTCGTCACCTTGCCAGCGATATGAATGGAGCGCTCGACCACATCTCCGGACGCGGTCTCATATGACAGCTTCAAGGGCAGGTCAGAAAAAACATCGGGCTGCCGCTGCGTCACGACGATTTGCGCCCCATTCACCTGCACGTCCAGGTCGGGAATATTCTTCCCCGATAACCAGGGCATCAGGAAGGCAGACATATCGTGGCCCGCCGCATGAGACATCGCGGCAATAAATTCCGGATACCCAGCCGGCTGGCTGCGAGGAATCTGAATATACTCTCGCATCCCGCGATCGAATGCCGGTCGTCCCATGACTGCTTGCAGCATGTGAAAGATCCATGCTCCCTTGGTGTAGTGGATGCTGCCGTTATCCGGGTTCCCCAGGATGCTGCGCACGCCGTTGTGTCCGCCCAATATGTAATAGTTGTAGGCTGTCTGCCAGATTCCGCGCTCGACCTGCGGGCCGTACTGCGCGCCGAGAAACATCCACTCACAATACGTTGCCCAGCCTTCTCGCAGAAAATTCGCAGCCGGTCCGGTTGCCTGCATCGTCCAGCCATGCGAAACCTCGTGCGCAAAGGCGGCTGTGGGCGTGGATGCAGCTTCATTCGCAGTCGCCATCAATTGTTTGCCGCCGCCCTGGCCCGACACCACCAGATCGTTGCTGCGATAGCGAAATCCACTCTCGCCAAGATCGCGCTCCTCAGCCACGGCAAAGTAGGTTCCCTGCGGATCGCCAAACCGGGGCAGCAGAAGATCGTATACTTCGCGCACCTGTTTTCCCAGTACTTCAGGAGACCACTTGAAATCCGGCGTCAGGAAAGTAGCAAATTGAAGGTCGCCGATCTTCGCAGTCGTCGGATGCCATCCGCGATCGTAGATCAGTGTCAGCGCAAAATCCTGCCCGTCAGAACGGCCCTGCACCGTTCGCACTCCGTCTCTCACCGTGTCCGTCTGGGGAATGCTTGTGGTCAGGGTGTACGCCGCAGGAAGATGCACGGTTACTGCAAAAGAACCGGTATCGTTGGCGCTGTCGAAGTCGAAAATAGGAAGCCAGACTTCCGCATTGGGAAAGCTGCCGTAATCCTGTTTCCCCGGTGCTTCCGCTGCGTTTTTCCCAGGCGCGCTTTTCGAGTCTCGGTCCTCGGCCAGCCTATAGGCAACCAGCAGTTTCGCATGGGGCTGCGGCGGAGTTTTCATCCAGAGAACTCCGCCGCCAAACGCATACTGGACCCGTTTGCCATTGATTCTTACGTCGGCCAATTGCGCCTGGTCATTCAGCCGCACCGCGAAACCATATTTCCCGGTCGCGTCGATGTTTAAAGTGTCCCGAACAGAGATGTTCTTGGCTGGCACGATCACGGCATCCACCGTGTGCGACAGAATACGGTTTCCCGCATCGAAAGGTAGCTGACGGGAAATGCGCCAGCCGCCTGCGGAATTGACCGCTTCATACAGACCGGAAAAGTGGCGCGATCGAATGGTTTCTGCCGAGGAACTTTTATCGGCTACTGTGCCGGTCAAAAGCAGAACAGCGCGATTGGGATCGCGCCATACCACCTGGCCAAGATTTCCTACGCGCGTAGCTTTCCTGTGAATTGCCGCCGCCACAACATCCTGACCGCTGGCATCCGGATCTACGCCGTTGAATTCCGCGGCCGAGCCTGCGGCAAACCGTTGAAGAACCAGCTTGGCCAGTTGCTCCGGAGAGGCCGCGGTGGTTGCTGCCACAGGAGCCATCTGTGCGCGGCCCTGCAAACAAACTATCCGCGTTAAAAGCAAACCCAAAGCGGCGCCCCGGAAAAATCTCATAGCAGTTCTCCTGCGATCAAAGTCCATCCTCAGTCGATCGACTTATCGCTGCGTGGCCTGGTCGATAAAGCTGGCAATATTGTCGTGGAGCTTGCGGCGGGCATCGTCCTGCAAATAGATCATGTGGCCCGAGTCGTAATATTTGAGCGAAATGTTCTTCTGCAGCGCGGCGGGGATTCCAAGGTGCCGCATGGTAAATTCCGTTGCCGAAAACGGCGTCGCCAGGTCAAAGTATCCGTTCTCCACCTGGACCAGCATGTGCGGGTTGGAAATCATCGTCAAGGCAAGATCGGTGTCGGTGCTGGGAGCTGGCGGAAATCCCTGGACGCGGCCGGGCCGCTTCCAGTTCCAGCCGTGTCCAAGGCGCTCGTTCAGGTACATCTTGCCCTGGCCGAACTTCAGTTCGGTGTGGTTGTATTCATTTAATAGGGACGTAAACGCGCTTTCGATTCCTTCTTCCATCGGATCGCCCTCGGATCCTTCCTCCAGCAGGTCGTAGGTGTAACCGGAGAAACGCGCGTCCAGCCGTCCGGTGGTCAGTCCTTCGCGGCGCTGCAACTCCGCGTCAAACTTGTCTTCTGAGACGCAGAGGTTCGCCTTGAGCCAGTAGTCCTCGTCGATGCCGGTGAAATAGGAAAGCTTCTTTGCGACTGCGTCCTTCTCTTCCGCCGGCAGGTCCGATCCCTGGAACAATGCCTTCGCGTAGTCCCCTATCGCATAGCTGCGCGCTTCCGCAATGAAGGCGAGCATGTTGGGCGGCTGCGGTTTTAGCATCTTGTGGTACCAGGCCGTTGCCGCATAGCTGGGAAGGTAAAAGACGCAGGGCTTGTCATTGTTGGGCGCAAACGTGATCGTGGAGAGATCGAGGACCGAAGAAAGCAGGATGATTCCATTCAGGTCGATCGAATAATGAGACTTGAGATAGTGACCGACGGCGGCGGAACGGAACGTGCCATAGCTTTCCCCGATCAGAAACTTCGGAGAGTTCCAGCGGTTATAGCGGCTCAGATAGAGGTCAATAAATTGGCTGAATGCCGCCGCGTCCGCTTCCGTCCCGTGGAAGTCCTGGTTTTTTGCTTTTCCGACGGCGTGGCTGTAACCGGTTCCCATTGCGTCAATAAAGACCACGTCTGTCTTGTCCAGCAGTGTTTCGGCATTGTCTACCAGTTTGTAAGGCGCGGGTGGAATCGCGTCGGTGCCGTTCAACAGGACTCGCTTCGGCCCAAATGCCCCCATGTGCAGCCACAGGGAAGCAGCGCCCGGGCCGCCGTTATACAAAAATGAAATTGGACGCCGGCTGGTATCGCTGACGTCACTCCTGGTATACGCAACTGAATACATCAGCGCCGTCGGCTCACCCTTGTCATTTCTCAGCAGCAGCGTGCTCGCCGTCGCCTTATAAGAGATTTTTTGTCCATTGACTAGGATGGTATGGTCCGTGACGGAAGATTCTTCCTTCGCCTCTTTGGCGGACGCATCCGTAGCTTTCGACGAGGCATCTTGCAGTTCTTTCGCCGATGAATCCTGCTGTCCGTCCGGCAGCATAGCGGCCCCAAACAGCGGCTGAACGCCCAACGTAGCGGGCCGGACATTGGCGGCGCTGGAAGCGACAGGGCAACACGCCATCGCCGTGCAAAGAAAGAAACACATAGCAAAGGAAGATACAAATCGTCTGCCTTGCGGAACAGTTTCACGGTTAGGTTTCAATGGCCAATACCTTCACTTTTTTTTGAGATATGTTCGCTGTCAAAACACGTCGCAGCTATCACTGCGCCTGCCTGGGCTGACTTGAACTGATCTTCAGACGAAGCGCGTATGCCGAATGTTTCATGGAATACATGGAATATGCAACGCCTAAGTCAACATTGCGGTGCCGGCACACTCGCCCGGCGCGCCAGAATTGTTTTGACATGCTTCCGTGTCTTTATGGGTGCGGGTTTGGCGGTAGCTGATACGTCACTTTTCCAGAATCGTCCAGAAAAGACAGCTTGGGATTTCCATCTGCGTCCACCGCAATCGTAAGGCGTGGCCTGCCTTCCGGATCAGAAAGAACCAGGTCGGTCGATTTATCCGGAAGTTTTCCGGCGAACAGTCGCGTGACTCCAAATGCGCCATGCTTTGCTTCTTCTTTCAGTTTCTGCATGGCCGCGTCTTTTTCCGGGCCGGCCTTCATGCCGCGAATGGCATCGATCTTCGCGCTGAGAGCCTCCAGGCTCATATCGGGTCGGTCCCAGACCTGCAGGCCGGCGCGCCGCTTACCGTTGGAATCTTCGTACAGAATCCCGATCGTCTGGTCCTGCTTATATTGATCGAACATCAGATCGCCACCGGCCTGATATCCATCTTTAGTTTTTCCTCCTCCGAAACCTATGCCGCCGTTTTCGTCGCCCTCGTCGTTATAGAAAATCATGCCCGCCTCATCGCCAGACCTCTTCATGGCTTTCCCGTTCACGATCGGATCGGGCAGTCTGCTCTTGTTGGAAATCACCAGGTCCAGCTTGCCGTTCTTCTCGACAACATTGATGCGTTCCACGTCGATTTCGCTAAACTTCGCCTTTTTCTCCGGCAGCTTGGATCCGGAGAGAAATATCAGGGCGGCAACCAGTGTGACCGCAACCGCATATACTTCGAGAATTCGAACTTCCTTTTCCATGTTCATCCGCATGACCTCTTCTCCGGTTAAATAATTCCGATTCCCTTGCTGGCAACGCTGCGCGATTTTGTTTAATTTGCGTTCCCGCGCACCTGAAGCCGATTCTCCATTATCTGCGTTTGTTGCAAATCCGCCGGACGATTCGCCCTTGACACTGCATATCGTTTGACATATCCTCTGGTTGCATGAGATTAAAACAAATGTGTCATAAAAATGTCAATAACAATACGAATGTGTCGATCTCGAATTGGTCCTGAATATGACCGCCTGCTTGAAACCCGCTTCCTGAATCGAGCGGTATTTTCGGGAGCCGCATACCATCCCGATCGCAGGCCCATTCTTCCAGGCCTGTAAGGGCCGCCTTCACAGGAGATCCAGATGAGATTGCGAATTTCCATTTTGACTTTGCTGGCCTCGACCGCTTTATGTCAGGCCGCGACGGCCACCCGCCCGACAACTGCCCGCTCATGGAAGGTTCCCGCAGTCGAGCGAAAACTTTCGAACGGACTGCTTGTGGTGGTTTCCGAAGATAACACCACGCCCACGTTTGGCATCTGTATCAGCTACGGAATTGGTTTTCGCATCGAGCCAAAAGGGCAAACCGGATTCGCGCACCTGTTTGAGCACTTCATGTTCCAGGGAACTCCCAACGCTCCCAAGGGAACATTCGGCAGCGTCATTGATGGCGGAGGAGGATCGTTCAACGGTGCCACCCGGTCGGATTTCACCGAATATACCGAGTCGGCGCCGGTCTCCGCTCTCGATCCGATTCTCTGGCTCGAAGCCGATCGCATGAAGACCCTCGATTTTTCCGTGACCAATCTGAACAACCAGAGAAATGTGGTGAAAGAAGAGGCCAGGTCAACAATCCTCAATCAGCCCTATGGACTTTTTTATGCCCTCGACCTTCCCCAGAAAGCGTATGACACGTTTCCGAACAACCATAATCTCATTGGCGATTTTGCCGATCTGGATGCGGCGAGCATCGAGAAGGTCAAGGCCTTCTTTGAGGAATACTATGCTCCGAACAATGCAGTGCTGGCCGTTGCCGGCGATGTGACGCCGGAAGATGTATTTGCAAAGGCGGAAAAGTATTTTGGCTCTATTCCGCGGCGAAAAATTCCCGTCAGGCCGGACGTCAGCGAGCCGCCGCAGAAATCCGAGCGGCAGTTTACTCAAGAGGACCATTTATCGCATCTACCCGCGCTGGCGATCGGCTATCGAATGCCGCCGCGAAAAAGCCGCGACGCCATCGTCGGTGTCGTGGTTGCCGACCTTCTGTACGGCGGGAACGCGTCCTTGCTCTATCAATCTCTGGTGCAGAACAGGAAGCTTGCGATCTCTGTGAAGGGCGGCGTCAACTGGCCTCTGGGCAATCCATATGAATACAACGGCCCCACGTTGATGACCGGATTCATCGTGTATCCGGACCACGTAAAACAGGCTGAGGTTATGTCCGCATATGACCAGGTAATTGCCGGCCTGGCATCGCAGGACATCTCCGCTTCTGAGCTGGAGGACGCGATCACGAAGGTTCGCTCTGACTGGTACAGCCAGCTGGAAGAGCCAGTCGCGCGCGCCGAAGCATTATCGCTGGCCGTGCTGTTCGACGGCACGCCGAACATGGTGAATGCAATACCCGCGGAGCTGGCAGGCGTTACACCCGCGGATATTCGGGCCTTCGTCAGGAAATATATGGCCGCAACCAATCGCACCATTATCAATCGGGTTCCTGTCGCCGCTGTAAAGAGACCGATTTCTGCAAGCGGGAAAGAAGGCCAGTAATGCAAAATCGAATTAAACGCGCGTTGGCGTTTGTTCTCACCATAGGGCTGCTTCCATCGCTGGCACAGAAGCCCCTGCATCTGCCGAAGGACCTGCCCGCATACGGCCCCCTGAAGCCATTTGTTCCGCCCCCTGTTATAGCAAGCAAGCTGCCCAATGGCATGACGGTGTGGCTCGTGCCGCGGCCTGGCTATCCCAAAGTGGCCTTCGCGCTCGCCGTCCGCGGTGGATTGGCGAACGATCCGGAGAATTTCTCCGGCCTGTCTGAACTGCTTTCTTCGACCCTGATGCTGGGAACTAAATCCCGCACTGCCAAGCAGATTGCCCAGGAAATCGCCGCGTCCGGCGGCGACATTTCTGCCCATGCCGGCAAAGATAGTATTGTCGTTGCCACGGACGTGCCCTCATGGAAAATGCGGAATGGTTTGGAAATTCTCGCGGACGTAGCGCAGCACGCTGCGTTTCCCGATGCGGAGGTAAGTCTGGCGAAACGCAATGCCGCCGATGAACTACGCGGCCAGGAGTCGCGGCCAGGATTCCTCGCATATCGCGCCGTCGAGAAAGTTGTGTTCGGCACGAATCCATACAGCGTCTATGCGCCGACGGAAGCCTCGATCGCAAAAATGGATTCCGCTGTCCTGCGCCAGACCTATGAAAGAAGATTTCAGCCCGGGCGGTCGATTCTGATTGCAGTCGGGGATTTCGATGCCAGTCAAATTTTTCCCGCAATCGAATCGGCGTTTGGAAACTGGCCTGCATCTCAGGCGCAGGCTTTGCAAGCTGTTGTCAAGCCACGCCGCAATGCTTCGCGCTATATATTCGTTGTCGATCGCCCTGGCTCGATTCAAACCACAATTGCAATTGGCAGCATAGGCCCCATGCAACGCGATCCAGATTATCCTGCGTTTCAGGTGGCCAACACGCTCTATGGAGGCATGTTCAGCGCCCGGCTCGATTCCGACATTCGTGAAGACAAGGGGTATACCTATGGGGCTGGATCGGAATATCAGACCTGGGCGCAGACCGCTTTGCTTCTCAGCGCCGCGAACGTCCGCAATGCCGTTACCGGCGCGGCGCTGAACGAGTTTGAATATCAGCTCAACAGAATGGCGACCACCTCGCCTGACCCGGAGGAAATGGCGCGCGCTCAGCGCCATCTCATCGGGGCGCAGGCCCTCGCCATGCAATCGCAGGAATCGTTCGCCGGCCATCTTGCATCGTTGTGGTCGGTTGGACTTGATTCGACGGATATGGAGCGGGAAAGCAAGGAGTTTCTAAAAGTAACGCCTGACAATGTGGCTGCTGTGGGAAGAAAGTATTTTCCCGCCGATCGGCAAAGCATCGTGATGGTTGGCGACAGGAAAGTGATCGTGAAGCAGGTCGAGCCATTTGGCATGACCGTGCAGGTTGCCCCTTGAGCCTGCGGCGATCGTGTTAGCCGCCGCATAAAATCTCATCGCAACGCCCATGCCAGCCTAACTGCGGCGGCAGTGATTCTCCGCGTGTTCCTCCACTACATTTGTAGTTCTGCATGGAGAGAAGTGTCTGTGCGTTTCAGTGCTTTGGTGGTTTTGCCCGCGATATCGTTCCTTCACCAGCCTGCTTCAACCCGCTCTTCGAGTTCTTCCATCGCAGCGTATTCAGACGATATTTCTTTCTTGACAAACGCCGGAGCGGACTGTAGCCTTACGCAAAATTGGTTGTAAAACATATGTGTCATTGATATACATATATCGACACGAATGTTGACAATCCTGCGGAGCGCATTCCGCTTCCGGAAACAGAGTTCAGATCATGTGCAAAGGTGAGAGGCCAGTGTCGACAGGGAAAATTTCAAGCAGCGGAGATGCGGAGCAAAAGAAAGGTGCGGCAAAAACAGACCAGCCATGCGCTCTCCTGGGGGCTTGTTTAGCCCTGTTGTTCGCGTCCATCCTAGCCATCTCCGCGCCGCTACATGCGGGTACGCGCTTTCAGGTTTCCTTCCCCGCCGCTGTGCACTCCGGGCCAATTACTGGCCGCGTGTTTGTAATCATCACTAGGAACAATCAGATCGACCCTCGCATTCAGGTCATCGATGAGAATGCGCCGCCGAATTTCGGCAAAGACGTAAACCGGCTCGCACCCGGTCAGAAAGTCGTCATTGACGGAGCTACCGCGGGGTATCCACTCGATAGCCTGAAAGACCTGCCTGCCGGAGATTATTACGTGGAGGCGTGGGTCAACGTTTACACGGAATTCCATCGCACAGATGGTCGTACCGTCTGGGCGCATCTGGACTGGATTGGTGAAATTCCTTCGGTCGCGCCCGGCAACCTCCATAGCGATGTTCAGAAAATTCATCTGGATCCGGCGAAGGGCTTTGACGTTCAGCTCTCTATGGACAAAGTCGCTTCGACGGATGATTACAGCCACAGCAAAATTCTTTCGGAACTCATGCCGCCGAAGGAGACGGAATGGATCAAGGTCGTCAAATTCCAAAGCCCTTTGCTGACAAAATTCTGGGGCCATCCCATGTACCTGGGAGCCACCGTGCTATTGCCGAAAGGTTATAGCGAGCATCCGGACGCGCACTATCCGGTGGTTTACAACCAGGGCCACTTCTACCAGCCGGTTCCATGGGAATTCGATCCTGACCCGGCAAAAGAAACGCCACAGGCGATTGCAGAAGGGAAGCAATCGGGACTGGGAACAGGGTATGAGTTTTATCAGGCCTGGAACTCCGACCACTTCCCCCGCTTCATCATGGTCACCTTCCAGCATCCATGTCCCTACTTCGATGATTCCTACGCTATCAATTCACCCAACTGCGGACCGTTCGGCGACGCCGTCATGAACGAGTTGATTCCTTACGTCGAAGATCATTTCCGCATCATCCGCCAGCCCTACGCCCGCATTCTCGAAGGCGGATCGACTGGCGGTTGGGAGTCGTTGGCGTTGCAGGTTTTCCATCCGAAATTCTTCGGCGGCGCATGGGTCTTCGATCCCGATCCGATTGACTTTCGCAGTTTCCAGCAGGTGAACGTTTACAAGGACGACACCGCTTTTGAATATCGTCCATCCGGAGCATGGCTGGGAAGTCCGCGTCCCTGGAGCCGCACTCCCGCCGGCCAGGTACGGTCCACCATCAAAGACGTCAGCCATTACGAAGAGATGATCGGGCCAAAAAGCAGGTCAGGATATCAGTTGGACGGCTGGTGGGCCGTCTGGGGACCGATGGACAAGGAAGGTTATCCTGCGCCGCTCTGGGACATGCGAACGGGAAAGATTGATCACTCGGTCGCGGAGTACATGCGGCAGCATGATGCCGACCTCAGCTACTACATCCGCACGCATTGGCCTCAGATTGGGCCGGACCTGGTCGGTAAGCTTCATTTTTTTGTCGGCGACATGGATAGCTACTACCTGAATCTTGCTGTATATCGCATGGAAGATTTTCTCAAAACAACCAAAAATCCTTACTACGCCGGCTCGTTCGCCTATGGCCGCCCGATGAAAGGACATGGCTGGCATCCGATGACGTGGGAGCAGTTGATGCGCGATATCGCCGCACAGGTTGCAAAAAATTCTCCAACTGGCGAAAGCACGTCCTCATGGAATTACTAGCGGTTTCAAATATTGGAATCTGCAGGCAGGCGGAGATGAAAGCTCCTCATCGTTATGAAACGTAATCAAGGTGGCATGGCCGCAAGCGCGGGCAGAACTCCAGACGCGGTCAGCGATCTTCGTAATTTTTCGAGCACGGCTGCTTTATCTTACGGAGGAATTATGGCGCAACAATTTCAGCTTGAAAGAAATTTCCGCAATCGCTATTTCGGATATTGGGCGCGACTGGCCGCTGCCACCCTGGTGGTGGCGCTATGGTTTTTCGCCGCGCCCGGCAGCCTTGCGCAAACCGCAAACACCGGCGCGCTCGTCGGAACAGTGACCGATGCTGCCGGAGCCGTTGTGACTGGCGCGCAGGTTGTCGCCACAAACAACGCGACCGGCCACTCAATCACGGCCATCTCCGGAACCGCTGGCTTCTATCAGCTGCCTCTCCTTGCGCCCGGCGTCTACAGCATCAATGTCACCAGGAGCGGCTTCAAGGTGTCGGATTACGACCACGTCACCGTGAAGGTGACGGAGTCCGCAACGCTGAATGTGAAGCTGCTGGTCGGTACGGTGTCCGAGAAAATCGTGGTGAACTCCAACGCGCAGCAACTGGACACGACGGACGCGCAGTTGGGCACTGTGATCGACAGCCGATTCATCAGCAACCTCCCACTGGCAGCGCGCAATTACCTCCAAATCATCGGGCTGAACCCAGGCGTCTCGGCCGAGCTGACTGATGCTGGTGATCTTGGCAGAGGTGCCAGCAGCCAAGCAGCCGGCGCAGCCGGATTTTCCACTAACGGCGCCTCGACGATCGACAATAACTTCCAGATGAACGGCGTGCCGGTGAACGATAACCTGAGCGAAGGAAGTTTCTCGGGGGGCATTCCCATACCGAACCCGGACACACTGCAAGAGTTCAAAGTCGTGACAACGCCCTACGATGCGTCCAACGGTCGCAACGCAGGAGCGAATGTGGATGTGCTGACCAAAACCGGCTCGAACGATCTCCACGCTTCGCTGTTCGAGTTTTTTCGCAACAACGACATGAACGCGAACACGTGGTTTCTGAACACGAACAAGCAACCGCGCGCGGTTCTTAAGCAGAACCAGTTTGGAGGCACGCTCGGTGGTCACATCATCAGAGACAAGGTGTTCTATTTCGGTTCGTATCAGGGCACACGTCAGAGAAACGGACTCAGTGGCGGCTGCGCGGTAACGGCGCAACTGCCACCACTGACCAATGATCGTTCTCCGGCGGGCCTGGGCGCAGTGTTTGGAGGGCAGCGTGGAGAAATCCAGGACCTGTTAGGCGGCGTTGGACCTGCCATAGCGCCGGATGGTTCCAATATCAATCCCGTTGCCTTAGCTGTGTTACAGCGGAAACTGCCGGATGGAAGCTACATGGTTCCCACCCCGCAAACGATAAATCCTTCCGCCTCCAGCTTCGACTCCGAAGGAAGCGCTAGTTTCAGCGTACCGTGTCCATTTACTGAAGATCAGTACATGGCCAACGGAGACTATGTACAGAACGACAAAAGCAGTTTCCAATTCCGCTATTTCATGGCAAATAGCAAAGCAGTACAGACCCTTGAATCTCCCAATCAGTCCGGGTCGGCTGTACCAGGCTTTCCATATTCCAACGCATCAAACTTCAAGAATGCCTCGATCACTCACACTTACACCTTCAGATCGACGCTGGTGAATCAGCTACAGCTGGGCTATAACCGGAACTATGCGACAAATACGCAAGGTGAACAATTCTCCTGGTCCGATATTGGCTCGACTGTTCCTCCTTTCGTCAATGATATTCCGGGCATAGGCATCGCAAACATAGGCCTGGGCGGAGAGGGTCAGAATGCGATTTTCGTGCAGAACACATTTTCCGGGCAGGAATCCCTGGCGTGGGTTCGCGGACGGCATAGCCTGCGATTTGGCGCAGATTTTACGTATAACCAGTCGAATTCGCCGTACTTCCAGTATTTTGGTTCAGGAGCTTTCCTGACATTCGCTGACTTTTTGCTGGGATTGAATGCAACCGACAATGGAACGGCGGCGGCAGGCGCTCCCTACAGCAATGAGTATCTGGATCTGGCATTACCGGGTGAACTGGCGCGCCATTACCGTTATTTTGATACCTCCGGGTATGTACAGGATGACATTAAGGTGACGCCGCGATTGATGGTTAATCTAGGTGTGCGCTATGAACACCTGGGAGACTTTACCGAAGCGCAAGGGCGCAACACTCAAGTTGACCTTTCGAAATTGGACCTGAATCCGCCAGCGGCTGGCACACTGCAAGGCTATATTGTGCCAAACAACTATCAGGGCGTACCTCCTCCCGGGGTGACTAAGGCGGGAAATAATCTCGGCATCAAGGGATTGGGACAAAACGCAGTTGAGCCTCGCATCGGCTTCGCCTGGCAACTGCCCGGCAGCGACATCCTGGTGTTGCGCGGTGGGTATGGCATGTATCGTAGCCGCAGTGGAATCGCGGGGCTGTATCAAGGCGTTTCAGCGCCGCCATATTCGGCCGTGGTGCTGGCAATCGGTTCGCAAAACGCTCCTGCGACTCTGCAGAATCCAATCTGGCAGCCTATTCCTACCTTTCCCCAATGGCCCTCCTCCGCTTATGGCCCGGGTACATCGCAGTCGTTTCAGGGGTTGGACGATAATTTCCAGCCCACAATTTCGCAGCATTACAGCTTGGACCTTCAGACGCAGCTGGCGAGAGATTTCCTGATGGATATCGCTTATGGAGGGGCACGTTCAACCAAACTAATTGATGCGAACTATGTGAACCAGGCGGTTCTCGCAAGCCCTTCGAATCCTGTCCGCGGCGAGACAACGAATACTATTGCAAACATCTCGCTGCGCGTTCCGTATGAAGGGTGGAATCCGAGTGGGCTGCTGCTGAACAAGTCCAACGGTGGCTCGTGGTATAACTCGCTGCAAGCCAGTGTGAGCAAGCGCTTTAGCCACGGGCTTCAGTTCATCGCTGCGTATACTTGGGTGCGGGATTTGACCGACGTGCCCGGAGCGGTGACAGGCGGCGGATTTGGCGGCAGCGTATATGGAGATCAGAATAATCTGCGGTCTCATTACGGGCCCGATCCGTTCATCCGGCCGCAGCGGTTTGTCCTCAGCTACATTTATGCCATCCCCTACCCTGGCAATGTATCGTCTTTGCCGGGCAGAATTTTAGGCGGCTGGATGCTCGCTGGCGTGACTACGGCACAGGCCGGCCACCAGCTCTTCGCCGTCAATTCAAACCCCAACAACGCTTTCGGCGTACCTCTCGATCGACCGAATTACACTCCGGGCTGTGTTGTGAACAAGTCGGGTTCGACAGAAAAGCGTCTCAATGATTATTTCAACACAAGCTGCTTTCCACCAGCGACGGTGATCGGTGCTGATGGTCTGGCGACCGCTTTCGGCAATGCCCCCACCGGTAACATTAAGGGGCCGAGTGAGTTCGTCAGCGACACTTCACTAGCAAAGGTCATCCCTGTAAAGTGGCCCAAAGAAGATGCCCAGCTGAACTTCAAGGCTGACTTCTTTAACGTCTTCAATCACCCTGTCTTCGCTGATCCCAATACGGATTTCAGCGCCGGTTCTGCGCCCGGAACGATTACAGGAACAGTGACGAATCCAAGGGTGATCCAGCTCTCGCTCAAATTCTTGTTCTGAGCGATAACAGCAAATGTGTCTCCAGGCGGGCAACGGATCCAGTTACCCGCCTGGAGGCACATCCATGCGAACAGCCCGTCTTATATGCCTGCGGCCGTCAAGGCGGCCATCAGCGCCAGTTTGTTTTGATCGGTGCAGGCCCCGTCGGCACGCCAATATATCTTTCCCGTCCGGTCAACCAGCAGCGCGACGATGTCCTTTTCGTTCAGGATGCCCAGAGACTTGCGAAATTTACTCTTGGCGACATACACCGTCAGGATGCGGCTGCGTAGCTCAGGGTTCGTCGTGTTGCTGCGCAGCGCGGAGTTGAACCACCAGCGATAGACCAGATTTTCCCACGACATTGTCGGCAGTTCGTAATAGCTGAACTTCGGGTGCGCCGCCTGAATCTTCTGCGCCGCCGGTATCCATGTGTCCACCTGCTGCTGTTGTTCCCGGGCAAACGAGACGATGACCAGGTTCATCTGTCCGGAAAAATCCTGCGGTAGCTGCAATTTTGCGTTGTCCAGGCTGGTGGCGGGAATGGCGGGGAACCGGCCCGGCTCGGCAGCCACGGCTGCGTATCCACGGATCACGATCGCGGAAAAGGAGGCAATCAGCAGCGCCAAAATAGCAGAAAAGGAAATGGCTTTACAATTCATTCGCATGGACAGTCGTTCCTCCCAGCCTAACAGGCCGGTTGCGGTTGGATCAGAATTTCGTCGTCCGGGAACAGGTAAGTTATCGCAGGATGCGGTGCCGATTCGTCCGTTTCATGGTTCATTGTTTGTTGTGTCGGCGATGGGAAGACTATCATTATGAATTGGTGGCCAACGTGGAAACAACCTCGAAATCCCGGCACTCTTTTCAGACAGACGATCCGGAACTCAGCGCCATTGCGGAAAAGGTGTCTGCCGTGGAGCGCCTGAGCTTTGAAGATGGCGTTACTCTTTACCGCTCGCCCGACATTCTGGCTGTGGGCTGGCTGGCAAACTCCGTGCGCGAAAGAATGCACGGCGACATCGCCTACTTCAACGTCAACCGGCACATCAATCCGACAAATGTTTGCGTTGCCGCCTGCCGGCTCTGCGCCTTCGGGCGGAAAAAGGACACGCCCGGCGCGTATACTATGGCGCTCGACGAAGCCTGGCAGCGCGCGGCAGAGGGTTACTCCGAAGCAGTCACGGAGTTTCATCTGGTCGGCGGCCTTCATCCCGATCTGCCCCTCGAATATTTTCTCGACCTGATCCGCGGCTTGAAACAGCGCTTTCCAAAGGTCCATGTCAAGGCCTTCACTATGGTGGAGATTGCATACCTGGCGAAGCGGTCGAAACTCACCCTCCGCGATACGGTCATCAAACTGAAAGACGCGGGCGTTGACTCGATGCCCGGCGGCGGTGCGGAGATTTTTGCCGATCGCGTGCGGCACATTATTTGCGATCACAAAATCGACGGCGGCGAGTGGCTGGAGACGGCCCGCATTGTTCACCAGTTGGGCATGCGTTCCAACGCGACCATGCTCTACGGCCACGTCGAGAACGATGAGGACCGCGTCGATCACCTGATGCGCCTGCGCGCCCTGCAGGACGAGACCGGCGGCTTCCAGACATTCATTCCTCTGGCGTTTCACCCTGACAATACGGCGCTCGATCATCTGCCCCGGACCAGCGGCATGACCGATCTTCGGCAGATTGCTGTGGGCCGTTTGATGCTGGATAACTTCGACCACGTCAAGGCTTACTGGCAGATGATGACCGCGAAGATTGCGCAGATTGCGCTACGGTTCGGAGCCGACGACATCGATGGCACCGTTGTGGAAGAAAAAATCTATCACGATGCCGGGGCGGAAACGCCGCAGGGAATGCGACGCACGGACCTGATGCGATTGATCACAGAAGCAGGGCGTGTGCCGATTGAACGAGACACGCTCTACCGCGCCGTCGAGCGGGTTGGGGACACATTTACAGTCGCGGTGTAGCGCGGTTGGAGCATTCCTCATGATGTGGAGCGAAAATTTGCACCCGGCCGGCCGTTCCCCAAAGAATGCCCGCACGCATGGAAAATCCCGCTACGCCACAGTAGCCGTCAACCCGACCTAATTCATCCAGCGGCGATCGTTCGGATCGTTCTTCTCGTCGGGATCGACATAGCGGCGCTGGTTGTCGAACTTCGCGCTGTTGTCATGCTTGCGCATGTAGACCTCAAATTTACGCGCCGCGCGCCGCCGCTTCCAGCGATAGTATCCATTGCGGAATGAGAACGCCCGCTCCGTCGCCATGAAGGCGTATCCGCGTCGCGGCGCCTGCTTCACGTAGATGTATCCGAACAGTGCTCCGCCGAGATAGGCGATGTAAATGAATCCCGCCGGTCCGGAAATGACACCGGCGAGCGCAATAAGAATGTAGATCATGACCAGGTATTTTGCGCGAATCTGAATCGGCAGCGGGAACAGAATAAATTTCTGGTCGCCCATCCGCACCGCCCAGGCCGCCAGCAGGCCGAAGATCCCTCCATCCGCGCCAAATGTCGTGGCCTGCGGCGTCATGTTGAAGACATGCGTATAGGAGACGGCAATGGTGGTCAGCGCTGCTCCCACGACGGAAATAAAATAGAGCTCCATGACCCATCGTGTGCCGTAAGTCGTCTCCAGGTATGAACCGATAAACCAGAGCGACAGCATGTCGAAAGCAATCTGGAAAATCCCCCCGCTCAGAAAGCTGTACGTCACCAGTTGCCAGACAGCACCGTGCATGACCATGGTCGGCGTCAGGGCGCCGGCGGCGAAGATCGTCATGCCGACGGTGGGTGCGATCCAGCGTAAAATCTGGAGAATAAAAAAGATGGCAATCGTAATCAGAATGATCTTGCGGATCATTCCGGTGAACGGTGGAAACGACAGCATCATCTGGCTCGAACGCGGAGGCATACTCCTCCAGCCTACGTGCGCGGCAGGCAGCCGTCCAGCGCGCCACCCGATCTGCGTGCATTGTCCGGCAAGCGTGACGCTGGCTGTCAATCCCCCGGCCTTGCGTTCGATACCATGCAACCACAGGTGGAGGTTCACCGGTAATTTGTTACTCTTGCTTTAGGCACGTGCCGGTACGCAACGAATCTTTTTGCAAATTTGCATCATCTCACTTGACGTGTGCGCACATTCTCTTAAACTATGCTCGGCACCTGTCCACAAACAGGAACGATCAAACCATTTTTGAAAGCGACGCTGAAGGAGCGCTCATGCAAGTCTGTCCGGAATGTGAAAACACATTGAACTTCGCAGAGGATGAAGTGGAAGAGGGCGAAATTGTCCTGTGCGATGAGTGCGGTGCGGAATACGAAGTCGTCAACACCGATCCCATCGAATTGAGCAAGGTGGAAGAGCACGGCATCGATGAGGGCGCGCTCGCCTTCAACGATGAAGAGGAAGAATAAACGGTGCTCACCTCGATGAAATGGATGCAACCGAAGCGCTCGCGCGGGACACGCGCACTGGCGCTGTCGGTCCTGTTGTGCGCCATCGTCGGCGCGGGCAGCGCAATCGGGAATCCTGCGTATGCCGCGGACGGAAGCACAAGCCGCTCCGTCCAGGGCCGCGTGATCGACGCCAACGAAACTCCGATTCGCAGCGCCATCGTTTATCTGAGCGATACGCGGACGATGACCGTCGAAAGTTATATCACTCAGGAGGACGGAGCATACCGGTTCGAGCAGCTTTCCCCCAACGATGATTACAAGCTATGGGCGCAGGCCGGTGGCCGGAAGAGCAAGGTGAAAATCCTCAGCTCGTTTGACGATCGCAGTGTCTTCTACGTCATCCTGAAGATTGAGCGCGCGAAATAAGCCGGGATCGCCGCCGCGCCTGCCGCACGAAGCAAGAATGAAAGAAACGGGCCGCCTGCAATCCGCAGACGGCCCGTTTGAGCGTTCAGCTATGGCGATTACTCGCGTTCGCTGCGTTTCCAGTTGATCAGGTCGCCAAGCGTCGTTGAAGACGAAGACGAGGAGGAAGACTGAGACTGGGGGGTCGATGAGGACGAGCCGGAGGATGGTCCCTTGTAGGCTTCCACGTCGGCGCGGGTCGCTTCTTCTCCCACGGCGCGCAGGCTCAGGCCGATCTTCTTCTCTTCAGGATTCATTTTGATGATCTTGAAGTCATGCTCCTGTCCCACGTCCAGCTTGATTGGAATCCCGTTGATGTCGGTGGCTTCTGAAATATGACAGAGGCCCTCGACGCCATCGGCCAGCTCCACAAATGCGCCGAACTGCGCGATGCGAAGCACCTTGCCGTGCAGCACGTCGTTGACGCGGTGCTGCGCGAAGAAGGACTCCCACACATCCGGTTCAAGCTGCTTGATGCCAAGCGATAGGCGGCGATGTTCTGCTTCGACGCCCAGCACCACGGCCTTCACCTTGTCGCCTTTTTTGACGACCTCCGATGGATGCTTGATGCGCTTGGTCCAGCTCATATTGCTCACGTGTACCAGCCCGTCGATGCCGTCTTCAATTTCAATGAAGGCGCCGAACTCCGTCAGGTTGCGCACGCGTCCCTCGACAATGCTGCCCGTCGTGTAACGCTCCGACAAATGCTCCCACGGATTTTCCAGCAGTTGTTTCATGCCGAGCGAAATGCGGCGGTCCGCCGGATTCACGTTCAGGATGATGGTCTCGATCTCGTCGCCCGGCTTGACCAGCTTGGTCGGATGCTTCATGCGCTTCGACCACGTCATCTCGGAGACGTGCACCAGTCCCTCGATGCCTTGCTCCAGTTCCACAAAAGCGCCGTAGTCGGTAACGCTCAGCACGCGGCCGCGGACCCGCGCGCCGACAGGGTAGCGTTCCGCGACGTCCAGCCAGGGGTCGGGGGTCAGTTGCTTAAAGCCCAGCGAGATGCGCTGCTTTTCCTTGTCGAACTTCAGCACCTTCACCTGGATCTCATCGCCCACATTCACCAGATCGCGCGGATGCGTCAACCGTCCCCACGACATGTCGGTGACATGCAGCAGACCGTCGATGCCGCCCAGATCGACGAACGCGCCATACTCGGTCAGGTTCTTCACCGTGCCGGTCAGGATCGTTCCTTCTTCCAGGTGATCCAGCGTCAGCGTGCGCTTGACCGTCACTTCCTCTTCTAAAAGTTCTTTGCGGGAAACGACCACATTGCCGCGCTTCTTGTTCAGCTTGATCACGCGGACTTCAAAAGTCTGGCCCACATAGGATTCCAGGTTGCGGACCGGACGGATCTCTACCTGGGAGCCGGGCAGAAAAGCCTTGATCCCAATATCTACTGTTAGCCCGCCCTTGACGCGGCTCACCACAATTCCGCTCACCGGCGTCTTGTCTGTGGCTGCCTTCTCGATTGTGTCCCAGACGCGGTGGCGCAGCGCCTTGTCATAGCTCAGCAGAATGCCGCCTTCGGCCTCCTCGCGCTCGACGACCACTTCCACCGTCTGGCCGGGTTGCAGCTTCGACTGGCCATTGTGGTCCAGCACCTGCTCCAGGGGAATCAGCCCCTCGGACTTCAGGCCCACATCGACCACGACGTGCTTGTCGGTCAGCTTGATCACGGTGCCGCTGACCACATTGCCGTCAACTGCCTGGGCCGCCTCCTGGGCCGCCTGCTCGTTCTCAAACGACTCCAGCAGCGCGCCAAAGTCCATCTCTTCTTCATGCTGGGGAGGAGCTTCTGAGGCTGTCGAACCGGCCTGCTGCGCCTGGCCCTCGACGTGGTTGGCGGCGGAGTGGGTCTCTGCCGGTTGGCTTTCCGC
>JADEYI010000941.1_pt1 | contig 27959 bp, 38 predicted proteins | sample 8542331 | NCBI WGS metagenome assembly JADEYI01 (sample SAMN16510988, study PRJNA670497) | mine drainage metagenome | isolation source: biofilm near Copperflume 1 | place: Germany: Marsberg coppermine Kilianstollen | collected 2018-02 | reverse complement strand
TAATAATAATAATAATAATAATAATAATAATAATAATAATAATAATAATAATTGCGCTAATGCCTCTTTGTGTTGCTGCAGGCCCATGCAGGGGCGTGCGTGGCAGTGGGGCTGCCAGATCTGGGGCGTTCCCTGTCGCTGCTCAGTGCTGACACAACCACTGACGTGGCGGACCTCCTCTCGCTCATTGCCCCCTCCTTCACCAATGCTTTCTTCCCCCGGTATTGGCACTCTCCCCACCAGTTCCACAAAATTCCATAGACTTTCGTTGCACATGGGAAGGTACTCGAATGGGTCATAGCCTGTCTTGCCAGGTCTCTGGTTTTCTTCACAGGCAACAGCAGTCAACATGCTAAAAGTATAGCCGTCCCCAAGCCTGGAATGTAATTGGCAAGACTTGTGCATGCCTATGAGCCTGGTTAATGCACGTTTGTGGGCTTGTGCTTACCTGGTCCACAATCTGCATCGATCAGGCTCACTCTCATTGACTGATGCGACAATGCAAGATCCAAGAACAGTGGCAAGCAATTATGCAGATGTTGCCTGACCTGCCTGGTCCTTAGGACTGGAAGACTCTAGATTTTCACTATCCAACAATAGTTTAAGTGCTTCAACGCATGTAAATTCCCATCACCTGAGAGTTATGTAATTACGCGTCCAGATTTGGCCGCCTGGTGCTGGAGCGGCTGATGGAGGCGCTGACGGACGGCGGGGAGGGAACTGCGCTGCAGACCGCCGCGCTGCGCATGCTTCGCGCGATATTCAACGCGCCCAGCCTCGACCTGGGCTCGCCTGCACACACTCTGTCGGACTCGCAGCTCTTCTACCCCGTTGCCGCTCTGCTGGAAACCCACCGCAGTGGTCAAGCTCTGGAGGCAAGCCCCCGTGCCCCTTAATCTGCTTACCTCTCGTGCCTGTTCTTTGGTTGTTTCCCCCTTTTTGACGGGGGCGGGCGTTCCGAACATAGCTCTCATTTGTTTGCGCTTTAAGCTTGACAGAGCACGCTCGCCGCTGTGATGGCAATTGCATGAGCAGGGGATAAAAACAAGATATTTGGGGAGTGCCATGGGTACCCCCTGCAATGAGCACTAAATCCTGCGGCATATCAGGGGAGAGGGATACATACCACTGTACCTTGATGGGTTCCTGTAGATTGGTACCCTGCTAGTTCAGTCTCTCAGCTGACACGGCAATGCTTGAACATCTTTGTATAATTTGAACAGAGTCACTCCTGTTCCTTTGATCAATCTGGAGTGTTGCCTAAGCACCTGCACGCCATGCCAGTTGTTGATCCATACAGGCCAAATCAACGGCATGATGGCAGGCTCTTGCCGGCAATGCTCACTCCTGGTCGAATTTGCAGGGGTGACTCAGCCTTTGACTCTTCTTCATGTGGACACCACCTCCGAGCGGCATGTTGCTCACTTACAGATCACCATTCAGCACTCTGATATCGGCAGTCTGCAGCTCGTCTTGGGCATCTGCCTTAAAGGCTGGTGATATCCTTTGATATCTTTGCTACCGACAACGCCTGCCGAGGCTCCCCTTGTTGATAGCATCGGCATTTGTCACGGCAGGTGTTGGACGCGGTGATGGGCTACGCAGCGCGGCAGCGCGCGGCCGGTGCTGACATGGCGGAGGTGAGTCAGAAGTCGCCGCCGCTGAGCTGGCCGCGCTGCATCGACAATGACGTGGCAGAGGTGACTGCCTGCCACCTTGCATTAGTTATTGAAGTTTTATCCAGTTACAGGGGCAGAAGAATCGAATCACAGGGTCAGAATTGACAGCCCATTTAGGCGTTGAATTTACACAGTGTATCTGCAGCCACATCTTCTGGGAAGGGAGCTGTTGCAAGCATACACGTATAGCACAGAGCCGTTGATGCCATTTTGTAGAAGCAAGATGCAGACTGCTGAATGGTCGTCAGTTGCAGCGGGTCTGGCACGAGGCTCCAACATGACATATTCAGCTGTCGACATGATGGCAGGTCAAGGTCACCTAAGGCCTTTGGCATTTGAAATCAAGTGTGAATCTGTGTGCAGGGTGAGCGCGCTGCGGAGGCGCTGGGCCGTGTGGTGGAGGAGTGGCAGGGGCGCAAGCTGGCACACTCGCGCATCATGCCATTCATGGAAACCAGCCAGGCCCGCTGACTCTTATTTCGTGTATAGAAGTTTTCATTTTGACTGTCGGGTCAACTATAAAATGTCCCTTGTGCTAAAGCTGGCTGGAGTCCAACTTGAATGTGATGTCAGGTCCGCTCCAGGGTACGTTGACATAGTCAGCAGTGGTAGGACAAGAAGCTCTTGTGCATGTTTAGCTAGTGGGGCTGAGGGACTTGCAATCGCAATTCGTTGATGTCTTTGTAGATGTAGTGTTTCCTGAGAAAATTAGTCGAAAGGAAGTGCAGTCCTGCACTTGTGATCACATGAAGGGGGCATCGGTGATGTCAAGTCCATTAGGGTGTGTACAGCTGCTGTACTATAGCACGATGTGTTTGTGTCCACATCTGTTGCTGTGAGGTGGGCTTGAATTTGAATGCATGCCCAGCGGGAAGGCCGATGCAGGGCAGCGCTGCGCGTGGTTGTGACCATGCTTAAAAGCAGCAATTTATCTATTGTGCACGCTGACTCCAACGCACACATTGTGAGGCAATTTGCTTGCAGTACCGATAATGAACAATTGCGCATTGGCCATGCATGTAGATGAAATCACCAACTTCACACAAAGCTGCACAGCATGCATTTGCTAGAGCAGATGATGTCAACCTGGCTGACGAGGATGACTAAGTTTTAAATTCCCATTTACACTAGTGCCAGCCTGTAACTTTCGCTCACAATGCTGAGTTATAAGAGTCACGGTACTCACTAGTCAAAACAGAATATGGTCCTATACAGGCATCACAGCTGTATGGACACCAGAGGCACGTTCAGGATAAAATGCTGCAGGAAGAACAGTCTGCAATCACAAAGTAGATGCTTGCGCCTGCACCTATGCTGTACACATGCGACTCTGTGGCTTGTACCATATGCCTGCAGGCTTTGGTAAACAATGTTTTTTATGCTCAAATGTCTTATGGGGCTCAGAGCAAGATTGCAGTTCCCTTATTGCCATGTCCGCTGCAACGCAGCGATCACGCGGAGAAGCATGGACACATTCCCTTATCAACAGTCACCCCGCTCACCCAATGTGTGACCCGCGCAGCTTATAAGCAATGAGCAAATGGACAGCAGATGAATTCACACAATAAAATAGCACAGCCAAAATTGCAGGTGGCCTCGCAAGCGCAAGTAAAACCACCTGTTGATTATGTGCAAGCCCTTGAGGGAATGCCCGGGGCTGAATTATGCTGGTGCACCTCTGCACATCCCCAAAAGTAACAGACTGAGCTTCTGACTGCCACAAATGAGGGTGGCATGGGAACTGCAGCATCATTCAGCCCACAAGATAAGCTAACGCCCTTTGGAAGCAATTGCCAATGCACAATTTTCAAACAGTGCACCACAATATGCGCTTCTCCCAGCCTATCAAGAGCATCCTCCTAGATTATCATCCTAAATGACTCATGGCGACTAAGCAGCACACATCACGCCTCGCACTTGCCGACGGCGCCGCCCTCGCCGCAGCACAGCAGCCGCCTGCGCGCGCGCGGCCAGTTCAAATTCAAACTCGAACACTGCCTGATCAGGCCGCCCAGCCACGTCTGCTTGTCCCACACGAGCGCTGCAGCCAGCACCGCCGCTATGAGCCATGCCGGGACCACCCACTGCCAGCCAGGGAACCGGTCCCCCCAATCCTCGCAGCGGGGGGACCCGCGGCCCACCGCGGACCCACCGCCGGCGCCATCGCAGCCGCGCCCGTCAGAGAGGTTCCGGTACGCGGTGGCACCGGGGGAACCCGGGGGACCACCGCCGCCACCGCCGGCCCCCCCCGCTGGGGCCGCCTTTTCGGCGCGCTCGGCTTCTTCGGCGTCCTTGTTGTAGTCGAAGATGCTGACCATGAAGTCCTCGCGAGTTATCATTACTCCGCTCACCTGCGCACCCCCAGAGGTTTTCAGGTTTGAAGTCCCATACAAATCATACTTCCAATATGCTCCAAACACCCCGCTGCCAAAAAAGTCTAAAACAGTGCCCAGGACAGCCCTGCAAGAAAATAAAGGTAACAACTTGCACTGTTCATACAGCTGCACTGGTTCCACAGGACACAGTGTCTGCATGCACTGATCTTTGTCTCCTCAGGGCAAAACGCAAGAAGCAAGAGCTATCTCCTCAGACCCAAATCCAAGAGGTGGGAGCTGTTCCCCTTGGAGCAGATATTCAAGGGGCGAGAGCAGGGGCAACAAGGAGAGGCCATATGTTACAACCAAATGGCTTGTGGCTGTGAAGCTGTAAGGGATCATTTCAACTAGATTGCTGCTCAGCAGGAAGAGGAAGGTCGTCAATACAAGTGGAAAGTATTTCCTGCCTTCCGCCCCCATGGTAGTGGGCAACATGGTAGTAAGAACCACACACCTTGAGCTTGCTGTCGCTGGAGTTGCGCACAGGGTTGCTGACGCGGACGGTGCAGTGGTCTGTGCCGTTACTCAGCGAGACCTCTAACAGGGGCTTCCAGTAGACAAGGGACACGTGGTTCCAGTGGCGCAGGCTGTACTCGCGCGCTTTGCACACACACCCCTCCTCGCACTCCAGCAGGACCGCACCTGCAGATTAATTCAAACTCAGCTACCTGTACGTTTTGACACTTTGGATACACTACGCAGCATTTTGCAGTGCAGAAGCACCTTCACTGCAACACGGTGACTTTGTGCAGAACCTACTCTTGATGGCACATTCGTTCCCTTGCCTGCCCGAGCTTCCACTGTAAGCATTGCTGAGTTGCAAGTACATTCCAGCAAAGGCTCCAACGCACTGCAAGCAGCATCTGGAATGCTGCCTCTTCTGCACACTGGGTGTCAAAGAACACACCGAGTGTTGCCGGATCGAATGCTTTCTTGTGCAAGCAGCCTCACCAGTGTGCTCGTAGCTCATGAGACAGCTGACGCCGATGGTCAGCGGTGCATGATCGATCTGCTCCCCCTCTACCGGCGTAAACCCCTCCGTGGGCACCTGTCACATCAGCAAGTGCGACACGCCCAACTATGTTAAGCCGAATTCTAGCCAAGAAAGGCTACGCTGGCAGTATCTGGTATTACTGAGAGATATGGAATGCTGACATCAAAGCAGAGCGAGCGCCAAAAGTACGGAGAAAGGGCTGCCTTGCAGTGGAAGTGGAAAATTTGTGACATACAAGACACCTCCTTCAATGAAAACCCCTCAGTCTTTTCCGATGCAAAGTGGCAGAATGCTGCGCAGTGATCTGAGACAAATACTTGCTCAGAAGTAAGGGGTGAAGGAGTGGTTGATGTGAGCCTAGGGCAATGAGGTACAACGCTGGGTCAAGGATTTGACATGGGCTTCTTTTCATGAACCCCTGTACTTGAGAATAAGAGGGTGCGCACCCTGACAGTGAGGCTGTCCCCCTCCTTCTCCGTGACGTACCCCCACTTGGGCCGCTCCGACGATTTGCCCTCATTCACCCACCTCCAATTCTGCACATGCATGAGAGAAGAATGAACATCTAACAAGCACGTGTCTCCTCAGCCCAAACTTGCTTTCTAAGCCACTACATTGGCTGTGCAGAAATGACCTTGTCCACATTCGCATTATGGTCAATTCACCAATGTATCGAGCATCTTTCTCTGCAACGATGTTGCTGTTTCTTGCGACCCTCCTTCATTCACAAGATTTATCACAGAATAGAGGCTGTCTCCTAGAATTGCATACTGGACTGTATAATGTCAGACTCTTCAATCAGCCCTACCCCTGCCAGAAACGCCAATCTGACCTTGTCCTTCATAAGGATTTTGAATTGGTGCATTTTCTGGAATCCAGGGCCGTAAGGGCGAAGCATGGGTTGTGCACCTGTGCCTGGCCCACAAGTGCCTTGAAGTTGGCGTCAATGCGGCAGTGGCTGGCGTGCGTCTCCCAGTTGTCCTTGAACATGGGCTCCGGCAGAGCTTCGCGCACGGCGCCCTCATGCTGCAAGGCAACGCCGTCGGACGGATGGTCCAGCGCATGCAGCGCTATGTTCTGGAAATAGCCGATGATCAGGTCCGCCATGTACCTGCGGGCTTAAACGTAGGGGGTAGTTGATTTACCGTAAACAATGCTAAGAGAACATTGTGTTCATCACCCCTAGATTGCAGGAACGGTTTGTAAGGGTAGGCATTCGGGCCTGGCTCTACAAGCCTTCTTGTCCTAACACAAGGCACTGGTGGACGAAGCATGCTTCAAGATGTGCGAGAGATGCGCATGCAATCAAGACCTGCAATGTTAACAGTGCCCCTTGATCTGTGGAACATGTGCCAAAACATGGGATTGATCAGCAGCGCTGCACACTTTTGAAGATAGCCCTTATGGCATCAAACAGAAGCACTCGGCAAGCATGGCATTTCTCCCGGTTGAGCATGCAATCCGTCTCGTGCTACTCTCAAACACATGCAGGACACCCCTGTATCGAAATATGCACACAGGGAAAGCCAGCACACCTGTGGCCCAGGCAGTTGGCGTGGTTGATGTCCGAGCGCCACAACCAGTCGGCCGGCACTGTGAAGTTCGCCACAACATGGTACAGCGCATTGCGCATGGATATGGACGGGAGCCCATAATACTCGGGCACCATCTCTATCAGGTTCTCGGGGGAATCGTAGAATTTGAATCCCAGGCGCCGAGGGGTCCATACGTGGAAATACATGACCGCCGGCCGGTTGGGCAGATTCAGCATCTTGCGGATCAGCCGCTCAAAGCCGCGCCTGCGCTCGCAGATGCATTCGTCAGTCTTGTAAGCATGCGGTAACCTGATTTGTTTGACATTAGGCTCTCTCAATGGCCACCTTCCGGAGACAAGAGCAATGCCAACTGCTGCTATGCCAAATAAATTGAATTGGTTTGCTGCCAATTGCTCCCCTCGTCTGCTGTCCCTTTGCTCCAAGAGAATGACCCTCCTCAATGCAGTATTCTCCTCTTGGCTCTTGACTATGGCTTGAACATTGATGTGGCCAAATTTTGAAAAGTGCGCAGGAAGCGGTTCCTGCCAGTGGCAGCCATGCCGGCTTGAAAGACTTGCTGCGCATGCTTCATTCCATTAATCCAGTAGCCCTCTTCTCAGCAGGAATATGTCTCAGAACTTCTCTCTGCCGAATTCAGCCTGGCAGGGTGCTCACTAAAAGAATGGCTGCAGGGTCCAAAGAAAATAATAGGTGACTCACCGGGTAGGGTCATCTCGCCCCTCAGACGCGCGCTCTGCATCGTTGAAGGTGAACTCTAGCATCACAAAGTCTGCTTCTGGGGGGACCATTTGCAGCGCGCAGGGGGATACGTACGATGACGTGGTACCGGGCAGCGCACGATTGAGAAACCTGCATGCGCGCCAGTACAGGCATAGTCACAGAATGGCCAGAATTATGAGTTCAGAACATGCACAGGTGTATCTGCTGCGTGCTCACACAGTGCGGCTTTAGTGCTGCCCTAATCTCTGCATCCTTGAGGAAAGGACACAGTTGAGGAGAAACGGCCCTCAGTGTCTCGGATCTCTTCATGTTTTGGTGCAGTGATATTGATTAGTCCGCCCAATCTAGAGGAGCGCCAGAGGAATTGTGTCCCATGCTTGTCATGGCCTGCCCAAATGCAAATTGAGCAGCAAAAACAGGGGCATGGGGCTCAAAACAAAAGCAGATGCAAGAATAGAACTTGAGAGTATTTATGCAAGTGCCTACGTGCGGACCACTCTAGTTATGAGTGGAGTCAGAAAGGCCAAAAAGAGATGCTCCGTGACCAACGCTTCCCACCTGTGGTTCTTGTGCGGGAACACGCTGTTGACCCACTCGTAGATGCGAGGGATATAAGCGTCGCTCGACACAGTCACCCCCTGCCCCGCCGATATACTCCCCCCCAGGGTCACCATTGTTACCGGCTCCCCTACAGAGCACACACAGCCAAGCTATCAACCGGAAATCATTGACTACCGCAACGCACACATGTAATGGCTGATCTGCAATGGCAGCATCCTCTTCCACTCTGACAGGCAGCTGCAAGTCAGATGCACTCCCTCCTCATGTGGAGAGGAGAGACGCTCTGCAAACTCAACCGAAGTGTCATCTAGACAACAATGACTCATGCACCACAAGGAAGAATGTGATAAGGGAGCGTCGTCCCCTCACACCCTGCACCTTTTGTGAATGCAGGAATGTGCATAACAGGCAAGATCCCTGGAAAGATTGAGTCATGCACGAGATGGCTGGTGATGTGCTGGAAAGATTATGAGGTCGATCCCTGCATGCTTTCCCACTTGACAGACAATCGGAGGTGTAATGCAGTCCCTCCTCAGATGATCACAGGAGATGCATGGGACAGCTTATCTCTGCGCACCTCTGAGCAGCTTCCCAAAGAAGCGCTCCATCCGTCGACTGTCCCCAACATTACTGAGCCCTTGGGCCAGCATCTGCTCGGAGACCAGGAGTCGGTATGCCAGCAGCTTCTCCTGCATGGCTGCTTTCCTCGCCTTCATCAACGCAAACATGATTCAGTAAGAAAGCCATTGAAATTAGCATGCATTCCAGAACGTTGCTCTGCCAAAAAAAAACTATGACCGCTGGAGACCAATGACACAGATGCAACAAGCATTCATTGTATTGTGATACTGCATAGCCCCCTTCCAAAAGACAGGAGCACAAGCAAGAATAGTGCTTGCAAGAGCATTATAAAACAAGCCTCGAAAAGTTCACAGTGAAAACCAGGCTTTTAGATCGGTTGCAATCGCTCTAAAATGTAATGAAAAGATTTCTACAACTCATCGAATAGCCTTATCGGTGCTCCGAAGCCATTTTCCTCAAATTAGTCAGAGGTGGGAAGTTTGAGGGCCTAGTCACCTGAGGGTGGCCCTCATTCTCGAAGGTCTTCCCGAACAGGCTGTGAACGTGATGCAGGAAGTTGTACTCCTGAGGCACGGGTTCCTTCGTGAACTGCCACACAGCAGGATCCTCGGGGTTCACGTCCTCGATTGTAGCGTTCGTGCACAATCTAGATGTATTGACAAATTCCACAGTCCACAGAGAGTCTTCCGCTGGCCAGAACCCACGCACGACTGTGGGTATCAGAACGCTGTGAAGAATGATGCAGGCTGCAAGCGTGTGCTTGACAAATTTGCCTCGTAAGTTCATCGCCGTAGGTTTGGGAGGGCCAGGATATCCCTCATACAAGAGAACCCAGCCGATGCTCTGCCTAACATTGCATGCAATTATCTGATTTCATCGATCTGAACGTCCTTGGACATTCCAAGAGCTTTGATCTGCTGCAATCCACCAACGGCTCCCGCCATTCGCAGGCCCAAGGCCTCATGCATGTGACGTCACGTGCATTTCGGAAGGATCTCCGGAAGAAAGCGAAGCTATTGCGAGCAAGTCGTGGGAGCTGAAATTGCGGTGTGGATTGAGGATAGCTCATAGGTGCATCTATAAAGCTGTATCAACCCAGGTGCACGTACTCATTCGATTCATGCCCATGGCGAAGCAGACACTATGACACCAAATTATCGCTGTCTGCAGCAATACTTTCCCTCGGTGTATAGCGTCATACCTTTCAGTTTAAATCCGAGACGCCAGCCCAGGGTTCTCAAAAGATCGTTGCCATTGAGGACGGCTCGATTTCAGATCATCAACCAAACCAGCTATGGCAATCCCTTAGACCACGTCCCAAAACGGACACCGACGTGTAGTATGAAGGGTCTAGCTGCATATCTAGTGCTGTCTGCCGCCTACCTGTTCTTCACATGCGGCCATGGTGCGTCCTCACAGCCCTCTCATCAGCCCATCACCTGCAAGTGCAGCGAGCTTCACTGATAGTGGTATAAATGCAGCTCAAGCAGTCAGCGGTGCAAGCATTCAGTTGCCTCCAGCTGGTGGGGCGGATCTCTGCAGTGACCCAAGGTACAAAGATGGCGGCGCCCCAATACCAGCATACAACTACGCCGGTGTGTACTTCTGGACCTTCATGAAGCTAATGCTGGACCTGCACCTCTGCGGCAAACATGCCTGTTGTAACCGAGAAAGCATGTGACTACTGAAGCAAGAAGAAGGGCTCATCTATTCTGGGCACATGCTGAGTTCTGCACCTTGAGACAGATAGTGGCGACGACTGGGGCGGAGCATGCAGGATTGGCCAGGAGCAGTCCCCAATAGACCTCCCAGACAGGCAAAGTACGCCCTTCTCACAGCACGGCAACCATCGAGACTGCGCCCAAAAGATTTGCAACTAGACATATGGCCTCACGCCATCTGAAGATGTTGCACGTTGCGCAAAGTTTTCAAAAAGGCACAATCTACCCTGCACCATCTCATTGCAATTGTGGTAGAAATTGATCTACACGTCCACAGCGGTCCTTGTGTTGAGGTGATGTCTGTTGTCTTGCAGGTGTCACCTTGCAGAGCATTCCCCAGGACAGACTGATCCATTTTGGGTCAGTCACAGCTTGTGGCAGTGCGCTTGCTCGGCTGGAAGTGCAAGCGGTCATGCTCTTGTCAGCTGATTGGCAGACCAGCGGCTTCTTAATACCGTTGTGCGGTGCGCCAATACAATCATCTGTTGCAATTGACATCAAGGGAGTTTCACAGCATTGAAAGTGTAGGAACAGTTCTCAGATCATTCTTAGAGGACGAGTGATGCATGGCCACTATTACAAAGCGAGCTTTAGGTGTACACGCCAGGGTTACTCCAAACAAGCAGAAATCTAATGATATCGAGGACCCCGTACACCCTTGTGCAGGGGTGGATGACATAGGCTGCCTGGCATTCTCCCCAGACGCCAGCGTGCGGTATGAGGATGTGAAGATCCTCAATCTGCACTTCCATGCAAACTCTGAGCACACCCTGACAGGTAAAGGTCCAACGCAACTTTTCATCACTTCTTACTCCTGTTCAAAACTTCTTTAAAATCTCAGATGGACACCTGGTACCTAAGTTCAACCCAAAGTCTAGATTCAATGATGACTATATTACTGTATATAGTATAATATAGTACTGTGCAGGGGCTTCCTATGCAGCAGAGGCCCACCTGGTGACCAATGTGACTGTCAATGGCAGCCAGCGCCTTGTGGTGTTTGGTGAGAACTCAAATTCATTCTCATCCTGTCAGTCCATCTCTGGATCAAGTGCCAGTCCGAGTGTGCATGCCATGTCTACAAATTTCACAGATATTCAGAGATTAAAATGTGTGGTAGGGATTTGGATGAATGTGGCTGGGGATGAGACCAATGATTTCTTCACCGGCTTGCAGCCATACATCGATGCAACCACAGGCCCTGTAAGAGTCCTCTTAACAAGCAGATCCTTTTTGCATCTGATTACAAGGGATCATCCATTCATGCAGTTTACTTAGTCAGGAAGTGAAGACGTCTAAAATATCCAATATGACACAGGCATGTACCACACTCCCAGCAGAGATGCAATTGTCAGTGGACAGCCTCTTTCCCGGCATCAAGGAGTATCTTGCATACAGGTGAGAATTGGAACACTGCACTTCCATCTCAGCATACAAGCAAATCTGCATTCAAGCAAATCCGTGTTCCTGTATTCGCAGACAAGGAAAATTTGTACAAGTTCTTTTGGTTCATCTGCAGAGGGAGCCTCACCACACCCCCTTGCAGTGAGGGCGTGACTTGGGTCGTCTTCACCCATCCGGTTAAGGCAAGATCATTTCCCTCAACAAACTTACGGAAGGCACAGACTTTAACAGGGCACAATGGTGATTTGGGCTTGTTTCCTTGAAGTCTGCAAGATGCTGCTATCTGCGTATCTATGCTACAAAAGAGCCTGGGCCTGAGTGTCTTCTGCTTGTGTTGCAGATGTCTGTGGCTCAACTGAAGTCCCTCTACAGAGCAAACGCATACACCTTACAGCCCTGCGCAAATCCAACGGTGATTGAAAAAACCTCCCTACTTGTCTGCACTGACTAAAGAACATCACTTCTGGTGCACTTAATATGCTGGGTGTGTTAGGGACATTTGGGACCAACTGATAGGGGGCAGTAATAATATTGAGCGGTGTGCAAGTGGAAGGTTGACGCTTGCTTAGGTCTGGCAGGTCCTACACTGGCAGGGATTTGCGATTGTCTGTACCTGCAGCTAACCTGGGGTGTGCACTGTGTGCCTCAGGGTGAAGTGACCATCAACATGATTTGTCCCAGACATAGTAAGCTTGAACTTTTGATGTGTTGCCGCAGACAAACCAGCTGTGCAATGTGTTTGGCGCCCGCACCAACAACCGCGTGCTGCAGCCCCTGAATGGCCGCAGCGTCCACATAGGAAGCACAGCCATCCTGTAGCACAAAAGGTACCTCTTGTGCAATCACAGCGGAACTGGCGAGCACTCAGAACTTCCAGAAATCCAGGTTCAAAAGGATTTGTGCAGAGCTGGCTGGCTTGCAGGTGCAGCAGACAGACCTGCCTTCTACTGCGCTGTGATGTAGGGAGGAGCAAGCTATTCTGTTTGTACAGTGGCTGTAACTCCATAGTGTGCTAGGTCTTACTGTAGAGCTAGCTGTAGCCGTCAATATAGGCCTGGTGGCACTTCACACTGGCGGCGAATGGTTGTTGTCGATGGCGTGTAGAGGTCAGGCAGCTGCAAATGTGTTGACTCAAAGACAATACATGAACGCTATTTGGTTAAAGGCTCGTTGGCATGGGAGTTTAGGTGGTGCTGTGTCGTTGATTCAGTGGGAGCCAGACTGTGGCTGTCTCCGCAAACAAACGCATGAGACCGCAGCGTAGTGTAGATCTATTATAATTATTATTATTACACGCATTTCCTGCCAGAAGCAAGGTGCGTCTGCAGGCAAGCTGCGGTAAAGGCTGCCAAAATTCTACCCCTTGATGGACTCGCCAGATCCAAGCAAGACCCAATCAACCGTGGGCACGGTGCTCAGTATTTATACCGCCCCCCGCCAGCCGGGGCCGGTGTAGATCTATGCAGGCCAGAAAGACGATTGTATGTATCTACTCAGAGGCTAAGGAGCAAGCTGGGCGTTGTGTCTGTGGCCCTCGTGGCAGGTCATAATAGAGCGTGCAGTTTGCTCACTGGCGGAATCATTGACGTATGCACATTGTCTGTAACTGCTGAGCAATTGTGTAAAGGGCTGCTGGTCAGTCCGCCCAAAATAGAGGAGCGCCAGCTAATGCGAGGTCGAAATGTTTAGGTCTGCCCGAAAGCAAACAGAGGTGCAAACATAAATGGCTGGGGAGCTCGAGCAAGAGCAATGTCACAAACAGATGCAGTGTAGAAAAGCTCTGGAAGCAAGCCTTTTAAGCACAGCTTATAGCTCTAGTAGGAAGCACAAAATAGCACACATATAGCACAGCTTATACATGTGGCCACATACCATTTTAGCACAAGGCATGGATGCCATCAACGAGGTAATGAGTGGCATGCAGGATGCAGAGATTGTGGCTGTGCCGCGTGCCTTTCTACTGGGGCCAGGGAGGCCCTGCACAGGTCACGTTGACGGTCACAAATCTGCTGACGACCCTGAGGGATGGGCTGATGACGTGCGATCTGTGGCTCCAAACTCCAATTGTGGGCTTATCCTCTTGTACGACAGATAAGAGGAGCGTTAAAATTGCATCAGACATCCATTTATAATTCATCTTATCAAAGAGAGGTGCCAGACAGCCGAACAGCTCCTCAGGATTCTACCTGTGACCCGACGCTAATCGCCGAACACTAAGATGACGGGCGTTCGGAGAGTGTCGGCCCGCGGATCTCAAGCAAGGGAGCAGCCAATGAGCTCAACTGCTGCTCTATTGCTGTCTGCAGGATGCCTTTTCCTCTTCTGCAGCAGTGGTGCGTCCCTCCCAACTCGACCCATTTCGATGGTCCCATCGCCGCAGTCGGCCTCTTTAACCATTACTTCGGGACTTTGAATCTGTTACCTTTCTTCGGTTCAAAGATATAAGCTTGCAGCATCTGCGGTGTGATCCCGCAAATCTGCGACAGCAAAGTCATGTAACCCTCCGCACCGGCTGCATGGTGTCACTAGTACCAACATCAGTCAATGCGATCGCAGTTCAAGCGGGGAGCGACGGCAACCTGCAGATCCCTGCGGCCGTGAAGGCGAACATCAGCAGCGGAGAAGGACTCTGCATGGAGACCACTCAATCGCGCTCCGGCGGAAACGGCCCTGCTATACCAGCCTTCAACTATGCAAGTGCGTGCATCAAGATTGTGGAAGCCATCAACAGGTTGTAATCTGTGCTGCTATCTGCATTCAAGTCGGTCTTGAAGTATAAAGCGCTGGGCGCAGGCAGTGGCGACGACTGGACGGGAGAGTGCAAGACCGGCAAAGAGCAGTCCCCAATCGATCTTCCTGAGAAAGACAGTGCGTCCCGTCCCACTCTTTGTTTTGTGCATCGATTCCATGTTCTAGAGACCTGCCACGATCCTGAGCCGATGGTGTCGTAGGCTCGGACCTGGGCCGCATTCCCGGCAACCACCTTATCCGTTTCGGGTCAGTCACAGCCACTGGCAATGCGGTCCTTCGCCTCGAGATTGACGAGGTGGAGGTGCTGTCCGCAAACTGGACAACTAAGGACTTCTTGATCCCCGTTTGCGGTGAGAAACACAACCCGACCTAGCTGGCAGAATGCCATCGTGTGGCACCCTTGTGCGCTCTTCGTGTTATCAATGAGTATTGCACAACAACAAGTCGCAATAAGTTTCCAAAAAAGAACTCACTGATGATTCCAGATGAACACCCTGCGATCTGCTGAGATCGCTTGGCTTTATACAGGTGGTGACAACATTGGATGTCTGGAGTCTGCGCCTGACGCCCCAGTTGAGTACATGAACGCCAGTGTTGTCAACCTGCACTTCCACGCAAACTCCGAGCACACGCGTGAAGGTACGCCAATTTGACCACTTGTTCTTGTCCTGCTCGTCTGAACGTGAAAGGCTCATGGACTCATGTCCTGAAAGCTTGCCCACCCCACTCCACCCCTTGCCAGCGTTTATCTCCTTGAGAGGCTTGTGGCCTGAGAATTGGTGCACCCCACGCCCTTGCTGGTGTGTTTGGCTGCAAAAATTTGACACCTGACAGCCTTTGCACGCCATAACCTGCTGGTACGGTATTCAGCGTTCTGCTTACATGGTGCACGTGCAAAACGGAGGGAATGAGCTCCTTGGCCTGTAGATGTTTGTAACCCATCTCCGGGAGCTCAAGGCTTGAGTGCATGTGCATGCTCTGTCATGCAGGGGCATACTACGGAGCAGAGGCGCACCTTGTCACCAAGCTGATGATCAATGGCCAGAGGCGCCTCGTTGTCTTCGGTGAGAAACATGCACCAAATGGCTTGCCTCATGCAGTGATCTGCCTTATGATTATCAGAGCACACCGTATTCTGACAGCAAAGCAGAGCGAGCGCCGTAACTGCTACACATAATCCATTGTAGAGGACTAGCTTCATCAGGCAACACCTGTATTATTGCTTTCTTCTTTATCTTCTCAATTCTTGCAGTTTCTCTGTCAGTCGTAGGCACGACCAGTGGCATCGAGATCTTCTCTGACACAGTCTACCTTTGCAGACATAATTCACTGCCTTGCTGGCTGCTCTGTGTTGCATTTTGCTCTGTGCGGCGCCCTTACACTGGAGTGGTCCACACGCAGGCACTTGCTTGAGGAATTCGTAGTCTCTCATCTTCATATCATCGTAAATTTTGTTGTTGTCTCTTGTTTGAAAATTCCCCAGAGGCTGTTTTTGCAGCTCGATTTGCATTTGGGCAGGCCACAACAAGCATGGGACACATTTGCTCTGGCGCTCCTCTAGACTGGGCGGACTAAAGACTGCATGCATGTGGCAGGTACCTGGATGGACGTTGCTAAGAACCAGACCAACGAATTGTTCAAGTCTCTGCAGCCGTACATCAATGAGACCACTGTCGCCTCAGTCGGAGCTGTAAGTAGTCGCCCATAGCAGACCTGATGCATGACTCTGTAGTACTCAACCAAATATTGTAGTGCTCAGCTGAACCTCTCTCGTGCTGCCTCTCCGGCATTCCAACCGTCTTCAACCTTCAAAAGTCTTGATATCTGCTATCTTCAAAGGGCTCTTAAGTTGTCATCTGGTTGCTGCAGGTCTGCTCGGCTGTTCCGGACGATGTTGTATTCAACATTGAGACGCTCTTCCCTGCCTCAAAGTCTTACTATGCCTACAGGTGGGATATCCTCTGTGACGATGCTTGTGACGATGTGACAATGCTTGGCTAGCAATGATGCCTTGATGCCACCATTCTGTCAGAATCTGGCAGCTGCTGGGCCTGTAGCATGCCTGCTTGTGACACTTTTATGCAGTGATCACCTGACGCATGCAGTCATTACGTAATGGTTAGGTAATGTGCAAGTTTTCTGAAGTTTCCAAATGTGTTTTTCCAGGGGAAGCCTCACCACGCCACCTTGCACTGAGGGCGTCACTCACATTGTTTTCACAAAGACTGTCCCGGTAAGAACCACAGCTCTTTGTCAACTCAAATCAGCCCATGATGCTTGATGTTCTTCCTTAGTACAAGCAAAATTTTGCCGGAATAGTCCTGCCAAATAGGAAGCAGGGTACATCTGCAAAGATGTGAGACCCGATGGTTAGGTCCAGGTAGAATTCTATTTTATTTTTTATTATTACGCGCCTTTCTAATCCATGATGATCAGGTGCGTTGCAGCAGCGTTTCTATGACAGCCTTCCAGCCTTTTCTATTCTATATCTACCCTTTTTATCTACCAAGGCATATACATTTAGGATCCAGGGATTTCCAAATTATAAGTTTTCACCTTGACCTCTGACCTGGTTGTACGTGTGCTGCAGATGTCTACGGTTCAGCTGAAGTCCCTCTACAAGTCCAACGCCTACACCTCCCAGCCATGCGCAAATGTCACGGTGAGCCTCTTCGCATTTTCCAAACTGCCTTGTGCAGTGACTGTCTAAAATTATGGCTTATGCATCAATGACTTGGAGAAGCCGCACGGAAGCTCCGATTGAGGGCCTAAGTGTATCCTGGTTTTATTTGCGCCAATCGGCACAGTTTTGCGTGGGAAGGACTCTAAGAGTCTGGCAGAACACTCCGCAGCAATGATGTCTCCTGCCTTGCCAGCACTTGCATTTGTGATTCAGCCTGATCTAAAGTGATATTCACTTGCAGCCACGTCCTCTTGAAGAATGGTTGTGATGAATGGTTGTGATTTCCATGTTTCTGAGTGCTTGAAGTTTCAAATTTCAAATATGAATTTGAATTGCTGTGCTGGTGCAGACAAACTCGCTGTGCAACGTCTTGGGCGCACGAACCAACAACCGCATGCTGCAGCCACTCAACGACCGCACCATCAAGATCGGCAACATGGGCCCAACACCCAACTAGACATGGCCATACAGACGCCTGCAGTTTTCCGGCTGCAATTTTGTGGCTCATGTCTGTTCTTGCAGCCCGCGCAATGAGCTTGTTTGCGCAAGCAAGCTCATTCTGGATTCCGGTTCCTGGGTCCTGGTGTGCCGAAAACTTGTTACTGCATTGACTGCCAAATTTTCCAGGCAGGTTGACAACCCCGGGTTGCCCAGAGAGATTCAGATCTCTCTGGCCAGATCTCTTTGAGGCACTGTCAGAATCTGGCTTTGAGACTGCCTGAATGCCAGGCTTTACGAGACACTTTGGCTGTCTGCGACACTCTAATCCGCACGCCATTGCTGCTGCGCCGAAAACTGCAGTGATATTGTCAGGTTGTTGACCGGTCAGGTAGAAACATGCCATTTTCTCCTGCTGTGCGATTGAGCGCCAAGGGAAGGGGTTTTCAGGGGACAAGGAAATCTGTGTCGGCCTTCAGGAGTGCTCAGGTTGGATTGGGGTGTTCAATCCTGAAGAGACTGTTTGCCTACAGTTGATAGTGGCCAGTCAATCGCTATACGCGCAGGTAATGCATTCGCGTTCAGGAATGGGCCTCAATGTGCCTAATAGTATTGCACACTTACAGTAGGCAAAGCACTGAAGTTCTGAAGTTTACACGAAGTGATCGTGGCTGGTTCATGGCTGAAGTAGTGGCATTTAGTGTCAGTTTGAAGACTGATGGATACAGCCTTTGGTCATCCGGGGAGGCATCCAAGAAGCTTGCGCGGCCTTTGGTGCGTTGTTCAGCATATGACTTGTCTGCAGCACTGCTCTGGTGACCATTGTTGTGCTCACGTAGTGTTGCATTTGCGTCTGGCAGTGCCTGCGCAAAAGCTTGAGAAGTTTGAAGTGTTCTTTGATGCCAATGTGCTACAGCACTTTGATAGATTTTGTGCTCTGCATAGACGCATGTGTGATTTTGGATGGATGTTTTTTGCCGTCGGGTGGTTGATGTAAGGTCTTTTTTTTTCACAAGTTGATTTTTGTTCTCCTCTTGCACCTCTATGGGACACACTTGCATGCCGGATTGACTTTACTCACCTCTTACTCATCGCCTCACCAGTGTCACCACTAGATGGCAAGTGCTTTCGAAGCATCTCAGCATTAAGATTCTCTTCCCACCAGCTGTACGACTGCATTCAGAAGCAGCCCTGAACGCTGAAAAGAAACAGTGTGTAACGACTTCATCTTCCTTCAGCTGAGAGACGGGACTACAGAGTGAGATCGGCAACGATTACAGCTGAAAGGTGGGGACATGGCGATCCATGCCTCAGTAAGGCAAGATAAGGTTTTCGAGGTGACCGTATATTTTGGAAGTTTGTTAGGCATTTATTGCCGTAGCAGCATTCATGTTGGACTGGCATCACCATCACTCAGTTCAACCAAGCCCCTCAAGGATTTAGTGTCTCAGGGATCTTGTCTCTCGACTCGGGATGTTGACGCGTGTCTTGACCGCCAGCCAAGCTTGTTCCGAGTTTGAGGGGTTAAGGCACAAACCATGTGATAATATTTGTATGTATCTGATATCTGTCGCAGCTTCCACGCTGCCTGGAATTGTGGATGCCGGCCACTAAGTCTTTGAAGGGTGCTTGTAGGGTCCACGACGCTCTGTGGCAACCATGACGGGAAGCAAACCAAAGGCAAATGGCACCAATGGAAGCGCCCATGGCATTCAGAAGCAGGTGTTGTTGTCAAGAGAACACCTACATGACATCCGGCATGTCTTAGCCCACTCTTACCGTATCGTTCTGCAAGCTGAATACATGCGGCAATGGAATTATTCTGTTGCTCACGTACGATGCACTTTACGGATTGTTTGGGATTCTCATGAGCTTGTCTCACAGCAAGACTGCGGAATTGGAACATCACGTGAACCTTCCTGGATCGCACCAAGTGCTTCGATGGTGCAGGGATTTGAGCTGTTCAAGAGCCTGAAAGATGTCCTCGACCAGCTGGGCCTGACCGACGACGAGTACGCCGCGCTCAAGAAAGCTCCGTGCAGGGAGCGCGAGCAAACAGATCGCCTGGCCGACCTGATCGCCCGCTTGAAGAACAGGGGCGCCGGTATCCAAGCGAGCTCTTACGACCTCGAAAGGGTGCGCATCTATATCCAGCACATTCCTTTAGAGACCTATGGCACATGGAGATTAAGGAAATGGAAGGAAGGGGCTTCATAGCTTCTGATCCCATTCTCGGCCTGTCATTGCATGCTTGTTTTGGGGACAACGCGACAGTTAGAGGGGCGTTTGTCTGCACAGAGGAGCAGGTGCTCAGATTGACCTCGTTCCTTTGCTTCCTGATCAGAATTTCCTATCACCTGGAAAGACCATATCATGGCTCGGTGTTGATCTTATCTCTGCCATTATGTGGGCCAGATCCTGGGAACCAACGATCTGGTGGGAGTCGAGTATCTGACTCGCGGCGTGCGCGCGGCGGCCGCTGTGGGCCGAGTGCTGATCCGGGACGAATCCAACAACACTTCTGGCTACGCCTCAGGTGAGAGGCAAGGCTCTGACAAAGAGAACTCTCTGAGAGAGAATGCTCTCACAAGAAAAGATGGTGTGCATGCTTGCAATGCAGAGTCCTGGGTTTTGTGAATTAGAGTGACCTTATATTTCGGAAATTTTTAGAGCTCAAGCCACAGCGCTATATATGTGAATTTGCTGGTCCTCCGGATTGCCCAGCATCAGTTTATACAATTTGATTTGAATTTGGGCAGGCTACAAGTTACTGACACGCTTTGGCAAGCTCCTCTGTAGTATTGGGCGCACTAACCAGGCGTAAAGAAGGTTTCACATGCTCCATGTGCTCAGTATTATTTCCTGCAGTTTCTGCCATCAGCTTCCCAGGGCTAGGGTGGAAGGAGGAACGCCCAACTGCGAAATATATTTTAATCTGCACGCACTGAGACAAATCTACTAAGCCTGCTTGCACGCTGGGATATGCAAGCTATTTCCCCGAACAGAGTGCCAGGCATTATTTGATACTCCTGTTCGGCTGATGTGGCCTCCCATCGTCACGATCAGAGACTTTGAAGGCATGATTTCAGAACATTTTTGGAAGGAGATCTTGAATTTGAAATTGAAATGCGTTGTGTGCAGGGTTCATGGTGTCCCCCCGGCTGCTGCTGACTAACCGCCATGTGCTGCCAGACAAGGCCACAGCTGCTGCAAGCATGGTCGAGTTTGGCTATGAGAAGGACGAGCGCGGCATTGCCAAACTGCAGACACAGGTATTGCCCCAAAGACCTTGCCAAAACCTTCACTGCTGCATGCGGTCAATAAATCTCATATTGTCCCCTGGAGGTCTCTGTCCGAGCCCTCAGCCAAAAAACAACATCAGGGCATGCATGCAGAGAGGAAAGCAACGCATCTGAAGTGACACCAGCGGCGCACCTGCCTTTGCAAAATGCACGTTGGCATTACTGTGTCAAAAATGTGACATAACTCTAACATACAATCATTTTTAGATACATTCAAAAATTAAATTAAATAAGTCAATAGAGGAATTTGCCGCGTGGCAGAGCCATGGCATTGTGAGTTCAGCTGTTCAATTGCATTTACAAACGATGCATGTGACCTGTGCATGACAGGTGTACCGCCTGGACCCCACTGCTGCTTACTTTGTTGGAGACACGGACGATTTGGATTTTGCATTCTGCGCGGTGGCTCCTGAGGAGCAGGGCGGCACTGCTGGAGCATATCTGTCGCAGTGGGGCTATCTGCGCCTCGACAAGCAGCTCGGCAAGGTGCGCGCCTCTGTAACTACCTCACAACTACCTATAATTGCCTCATAATGACCTATTGCCTCATATGACCTATAACTACCTCAGAATTACCTCAGAAATACCTTGTCTTCCTTCAGCTTCATAAGGGGCGCCACCTGACTCCCAATCACAATATGTACTTAGAGCTATTTGGTTCAGCACCACCTTGTTTGCATGCCTTTTTGGGCCAGAAGAGTATTAGGATTGCAGACACGCGAAAAGCCTTTGATATGGAGATGGGCAGTGACAGACTGCCCACAAGACCAATGGGCCTCGGGTGGCTCCCAGAAGGTCTATAATCTTTAATGATTAAACACAATCCTCTCAATGAGGCTTCCATGGGGCTGATCAGGACTTATAAGCAGAGCATGGCGCTGACTTTTGTGGCACGTCCCCATTGGTGACCAGTGAGCAGTGTCTGTTTTTTTCAACTCCAGATCTGCGCAAATAGTGTCAAGGGCTGGTAGGCATTTCTGCTGACTGTTTGCATGCGTATCTGTGCTCTGACTGGGATGTTGCCTCCTCAGTCTGCCATTCAGGCACATCGAATTGCTTTTAGCAAGTCAAATCTCACCGGATGCTTGACTCAAAATTTAAGAGTCACGGACTCAGCAGAATTCACTTGAGCGCTGTGGAGTGATGGAATTTCTATCTTTGAAATCTAGATCTCAGTTGAGTCCCAAAGTTGCTGTTCTGTTTTTCAAGCTCTTGCCTTTGGGTTCAGGTTGCAGAGCTGGAGTATGTGACAATCATACAGCATCCGGGGGGAGACTATAAGCAGGTTGCTCTGCGAGAGAACAAGGTGCTGTCCAAGAAGAGCCCCACTGTTCTGCTGTACCAGAGTGACACAGCACCCGGCAGTTCCGGCTCACCAGTCTTCAACGACCAGTGGCAGGTGAGAGCTGGCCTCTGTCTCCACTGTTACAGAGTACTCAAAGCCACAAACAAACAGGGTCCAGAGGATAATAGAGCTTTGCACTATGATACGTGGCAAGAGGGAACTGTCAAGGGCCACTCGTCATGTATGAAGGGCCAAGCAAGGGTGGGCAATTTAAGGGAATCGACATTTTGGTGCAGTCGGTGGAAATCCAGCATTTGGTCCCTGACCATGTTGCCTATAAAGATATAGCTCCTCTTTCACTCGCACAAAACGTGCGGACCACTCTAGTTCCGCGATTTGCGCTGCGGTGAGCACTGTTCGCTCACTGGGAGGGAGGGAAGCAGAGCAGACATGCTAGGTATACCATGTCCTCGTTGCACTGGTGCTTTAGTGTAATCTGCTTGGCAAGGAGTGCGCTGATTAGCCAGTCGTCATTGAAGGCAGGAGTCTTCTTTACATAGTTCTGTGCGCTTGCCTGAAGAATTCCTGGTCTCACAACAGCATACATGTGAATTTGCTGTTGTTTTGAGCTCCCCATCCCTGATTTTGCAGTTGGCTTTACCTTTGGGCAGGCCATAATACGACTCTCCCACCTTCTCTGGTGCTCCTCTGCTTTAGGCGGCTGCCTACACCAAGAGTTTCGAGCAGCATGTTCAAGCGTGCCCATCAGCCACGCACACAGGAGCAGATAACCCGCACAGTGACACACATGCAGACACGTGAGATGTTTGTGATATGAAGATGGGCAGTGACAGACTGCCCACAGGACCAATGAGCCTCAGGTGGCTCCAAAGGGTCACTGAAATGTAATAATAATCATAATACTTGACCACAAAGATGCACTGCCTTTGCATGCAGGCCTCTGCTGCTCATGTGATCTGCTCTGTTCCCAGGTGGTGGCTCTGCACAGCCGCGGCGTCAAGAAGGCTGCCGAGGGCTCAAATGGCAATGCTAAGACCAGCACTGCGCCGGCCGGAGGGCAGTATGAGGCAAATCTGGGTGTGCGAATCAGCGCCATAGTCAACTTCCTCGAGTCTGATGCTCAGGCCAAGGTGCGGCGCTGACAGATCCCCTTCAACCTCATCTGCGCATTTCTCAAATTCTTTGGCAATCCTTGCGCGAGTTCAGGAGCTGTGATCTGTCCAGGCAGCACGCTGTAATGAATATGGAGTCAGCTTTCAATGCAGTTGATTCTTCACCCAAGTGGCTTACGGCAGGCTTTCTGCCACTTGATGATGACACTGGGCTAGGAGGGATTAGAACTCCCAACTCCGGGGTTCGTAGCCACGCGCTCTAGTCCGCTGAGCTTGACAGTTTTTTTTGTGTAAAGATTTTGGAAGCCAATGGCTACAAACATATCTTAGATAAAAAAATTGAGGCCACAAAATGGGCTAAAAGCTGAAAATTGCTGGAATTTCACCTGGACTCGGTGATTTTGGGCGTATAAATGCTGAAAAGGGGTGAAATGTGGCTTCCTGTGCTGTTGATTTATTTTTGAAAGCCAATGGCGAAGTAGGGCACCCTCAGGTAGTTTATGCTCCACGAAAATGACATGTTTATGTGTTCAGAGCCACATTGGTCTCAGGACGCCACTGAAATAAGCCCTGGAGCTCGTGGAACAATGTAGCATGGGTGATCAGTGCATCTGTAGCAGTGCCGCCAGATGGTGGGGAAGATCAGTCCGTAACACATGTCCTTTTCTGCTGATTTGCACTATTCTGTTTGCCGCAGAAGAATCTGCTGGTGCATGCCTTTCTGAGTGATCTCCAGCTGGGGGGCCTGCCAGTGGCTTCTGTCAAGGTAAGAATTCAAGCCCAATATATACAGTGATCTTGTGCATTCTCCAGATACACTCATTGTTATTATTGCATGCTTTCCTCCAAGATGCAACCTTTGAAGGCTGCCACAATCATACCCATTGTTTGACTTGCCAGATCCAAGCAAGAAATAATCGAACATGGGCACGGTGCTCAGTATTTATACCGCCCCCGGCCAGCCGGGGCCCTGATATTGCTCGGATACGGATTTATCATTTTACAAGGCAACCCGACCTGCCCCAATTTACTGCCTAATTGGGCAGTCTAACCTCCTTGAAGCATTGCGTCATTGCATAGTAACAGCCCTTGCATTGACAAAAACTATTCTAACAATCATTTGGTTATCATAGGTTTTTTACCCTTCACCCTAAATTTACAATTGCTTTTCCCCGTCAAATTTTCAATTATGCTAAAGGCCCCTTCCCCAAACCCTAAGCTAAATTATTGTGGAGTCATTCCCCGTGGCCTTGCACTGGCACTCCAGGAGGCTGCCGAGGGAATTGATGCGCTCGAGAGGGCAAGAAAGAAGAGGGAAGCACCAGGGCAGGGGGGCCGCAGAGTCGCCCTTGCCAGGGAGGAGCAACTGGCGCTGCAGTCAAGGTAGATTTCCAACGTTGTCACTGTAGTGCTCATTCTGAAATCTTCTGTCTGTAACCAAACTGTCTCACAGAAGACTGCCAAACGCAGCAAACCTCTTCAAGAGGAGATAGAGGCTTCCCACAGGGTGTTGCCATTGTGAATCTATCATGCTTTAATTTTAGGCAGCCATACTTGAACCAAACACTGCTCCCATCCTGTCTGGCCCAGCAGATGGCGCATAGCGCCTGAGCGGGCAATAATCACTTTAGTACTCATTCTATAACCCGCAACCCCGGCGGAGCGGAATATTTTCCAAACAAACAATTAGGGATCTTCCTGACTTCAAAAGTACCAGGGTCGTGCTCCATTGGGTTGGGCTTGTCGAGAGCTGTCCAAATCTGGTCTCAAAAATAAGGTATATATATTTTGGGAGAAAGGGTCTTATTCATCCACGCTTTCTGGCCCCAAGAAATAATTATTGCGGGTTCTAAAGTGAGTATTACAGTACTCCTTGGTGACATTTTGATGGTTTGCAAGCGTTCTGGCAAGTCGTACAGTGCTTGACCCAACTGCCACGTTCCCCTGATGAGATCATATACCATTTCTCTCTTGCATTTGCAATGCAAGAGAGAGAAAAAAAGAAGAAGAAGAGATCCACACTGCAGTTGAATCATCCAAACAGAGTCTCGAGGCAACCGTCTACAAGTCCTCTTGAATGTGAGATGAACATCTTGTGCGTTCAAAAGGATTGAATTTTGAATTTCGAAATTCGCAATTTTGAAATTTAAAGATTGGTGATGACAAAGCTACATGCTGTGATTGCAGGACTGGTCACGACCCAGACTTCTTGGAAGTGATTTTGAAATTCGAAATTCGAAATTTTGAAATTTAAAATTTTTTGTGACAAAGCTACACGCTGTGATTGCAGGACTGGTTACGACCCGGACTTCTTGGGAGTGACTGTTCCTCTACCTGACAGCACTGCGGCACAGAAAAAATTTGGTCCGCCTGTCACTGTCGGAGGTGCGGCCAACAAGATCCAAAATCCACCATTTGGCATCATCTTCATAAAATGCAAACACCTGCAAATATTCCAGGAGATCCAAATCACCGGCATGTATCCTGGCCTGGAAAAAGGGGCTCTTCCCAACCATGCTGCAGACAAATTCTGCGTCTTTGGGCCACTTCATGTGCCCATCTTACAAGCACGGCCGCCATGCTAACATATCTCAGAGACACTGCCGTCCACTGCACGTTACCCCTCTGCTGAGTATCCAGAAGCATGACCATGTTTGCAATGATCTCAGAGATGGCATGTTGGGAATTTTCTTTCATTTGTATTATCCCAAGGACCAGGTACGTCAAGCATCACCTGTATTGATGTTATTGCTTTCCACTCTTTTCGGTTCTTGCATTTTTGCCACCAGTCACAGGCATGACCAATGGCATCTAGATCTTCGCGGAGTCATTCCACTTCTTCGAGGGATTATTCTTGCTGCTAGGATATACCCGTTCTCTCATGCATGCTTAGTTCTGCGGAGGTGCATTCAAGTTGATCTGTCCGTCATGCACGCGCAGGTGACTCTGTGCTGAACTACATGCACTTCTCGCTGGAGCTGAGTTCCCAGCGCAAGCTGATTTACTGGACGGCTGTCAACATTGATGGCGCAACCGCTGCCAGCCCAGCATACCCCCCCAAGTTCAGACTGGACCCCCGGCTGAAGGAAGGGGTGAGCTGAACACACCCTTGGCACCTCAATCTCAGATGGTGATAATAAGTAATCACTCATCTGTTTTGTGTCAGGCCTGGTAATACTGGATGAAGTCCAGAGCTACTCTTTCATCTGGAATGTGCAAGAACTACTCAGCTGAAAATCACTGAATCTAGCAGCATAATCACACGCTACCCCTGCCAAAGGCATACGTCTGAAGACTGAACCTCTCCAGCAATAAAAATGCACCATGCTCGAGATCCGCACCTGCAGCAATCATCTCGCAAAGATGCAACTAGTCCCGCATGTGTTTTCTGAGTGTGTTTTGATGCTTGCCAGTGATGTAGTTCCTCCACACTTTCCTTGAAATTTCGTGCAAGATATCTTCTTCCGCACGGCTTGATACCAACCCAGACTACTCCACCTGTGCTTGGCCTTGAGTGCAAGAGAAGCTAGCATGCAAGTTACAAATACCGGAATATGCCATACTACATGCGATGCTCTAAACAACAAATGTGATCCGCACCTGCTCTAGTATGTATTATCTTGCAGGAATGCACCTTTTTGTCAGCTTATTCATGCTCACTTTGGAGCTCCAGCTGATTTTGCGGGGCTTGTGGCATTTGCTTTTCCTTTGCACGGCTGGCATGATTTACTTGAGTCTGAGTGCAGGAGCAAACCGGCGACGAGCTATACAAGGAGGATGTCAACTACTTTGACCGGGGGCACATGGTTCGGCGCAAAGACCCCTGCTGGGGTGAGGACTACGAATACAATGCCGGAAACTTGGACTCCATGTACTTCACCAACGTTGCCCCCCAGTACTACAAGGTCAACCAGGTGTGTTTACAACGGATTATTATTGATATTACTACGCTCTTACACGTTTTTCAGTTCCTAGGGATCTGGGATCTAGGTACGTCCAGCAATGCAATGACAACCCAACGCACTAAAAATCGGAGACCTCCGTTTAATAGAGTTGAGACATTCTCATGAGGGACTCTGGGCATACCACGCTTCAGCTGTGTCATGCAAATGCCATTTTGTTGCACTCTTTGACTAACATGGCATTTCCGGGTGGAGGCCTTGTCTAAATTTTTCAGGGGCGTGTGAGCTGGTTTTCAGGTGGGCTCCCCTATTTTTTGGGCCACATGCTCCTGGAGTCTGGGATGGGAACCAAATCTGCCCAGAACGTCATGCCAGATCAAATGCTCAGATGACCATGCAACTCATAGAATCCTGGGATAGCCAGGAGGAGTGCCCTAGAAGAACTTGTGTGGTTACTCACCCTGGGATTGCCCAGATTTCAAGGCCCTGTCAGATCCTGCAATGCTAGGCCAGAGTTGTGACACAACGTATGGTTGCTGCAGGGTGACCAGCTCTGGGCAGGAGTTGAGGACTACATTCTCAACAATGCCACCAATGACGGCCTCAAGTTGTCCGTCTTCACTGGACCTGTCTTCAAACAAGACGATGCTGTTCACCGCGGAGTACAAATCCCCGGGAAGTTCTGGAAGGTACTGGTTTTTCCGCACCCTCCGATATTGTTCTTATTCTTATTCTTATTATTGCACGCTTTTCCTGCCACGAGGCAAGGTACGCCCGGCAGACAAGCTGCAGTTGAAGGCTGCCACAAGTGTACCCTTGGTTGGACTCGCCAGATCCAAGCAAGACCCAATCAACCGTGGGCACGGTGCTCAG
>JADEYI010000940.1_pt1 | contig 28002 bp, 20 predicted proteins | sample 8542331 | NCBI WGS metagenome assembly JADEYI01 (sample SAMN16510988, study PRJNA670497) | mine drainage metagenome | isolation source: biofilm near Copperflume 1 | place: Germany: Marsberg coppermine Kilianstollen | collected 2018-02 | reverse complement strand
ACCTCCGTCGTCGAAACCGTAGGTCTGCTGGTCTACGACCTCCTGGGTGAGGAAATGATAGGTAATTATCAGATCGGGCGACTGGGTGGACGAAACCTCTTGCAGGCCCTTTTGTTTCAGATCGTAATTCACATAGTGACCGACATTCTGACGGTAGAACGGGTGATTATCATTCTGGCTTGGAACCCACTGGTAGGTTTTGTAGCTTGAAAACGGCGCTCTCTTGCTCCAGTTCACTCTCACACTTTGAGCATGGAGAAGGGTTAGAGGCATCGAGATAGCGCAGAGCACCGCGGCATATCGTAGGGCAGATTTGAATTGCAGTACGGATCTACAAACAGCACCTGGTTTCATCGAAAACTCCTTGGTGGCCATAGCTAGATTTGATTTGATGGCGACTGCAACGGCTGATTCCAATGCGGGAATCGCACCCGGACCTAGGCATTGTATCCAGCTCGTTACTACCATTTGCAGGGTGAATCACGTACCCTCATTATTAGGTTAAGATGCGTAAATCCCCCAAAGTGTTGAATCCGGCCACTATACGGCGCACAACTGTTTTCGCGTGGTTGTTCTGCATGGCGCTTTTTCTGACTTCTTCCGTCTCGATGGTGGCGAGCGCAGCCCAGGCTTCTGTGCATTCAGCCCATTACGTGCGGCGCGGCCACCCAATCAGCCACAAGATCTCCAAACGCCGAATTGTGAGCCGGTCGGCCAAGATTCATCGGGCAGCCTTACGTCGCCGAAAGGCAGGAGCAGCCTCTCGTGCCCGCAGTCAACGCCTAGAGGCGCGCCTGGACAACATCCGTACACATACGACTCCAGCACGGTTCACGCCGGAAGAGAACATGACGGTGGAAGCAGCAAGACTTCCTGCATTAGCGGAATCGGCAGGGAACATGTCGATCTCCGGATCGGTTGCTCAGCAGCCCAGTCCAGTGCAGCGCGATTTACCGATTTTCAGCTCTTCCATTCCCCGTTACATGCCGATCGCGCTGCGCGGATCACATGAAGTGCTGGTCCATCAGAACATCATTGCTGACGTGGAAGGTCTAAGCCGTATACAGAATGACTCACAACTGGACGCAATGGTACATTCCGGTGATCTTGTGGCTCTGCCGGCTTCCGGTGCGCTGGTCGTGGATTCGCGCCTGCCATTGAACCGGCGTTATTGCCGTCCCTGGACAGCCAAATTTCTCAGCGACCTTTCACACGCCCACGAGAGCGTTTTTGGACGCCCATTGCAGCTGACTTCAGCGGTCCGCACGGTCGACTTTCAGCGGCATCTTGCTCGATATAACGGTAACGCGGCACCGGCTTTTGGCGATACGGCCTCGCCGCATCTGACAGGGCAGGCCATCGATCTGGGTAAGAAGGGAATGTCGCTACATGAGATTGCCTGGATGCGCGACGTGCTTGCCCAATTGCAAAACAGCGGCAAGCTGGATGTGGAGGAAGAATTCGAGCAGGCTTGTTTCCACATCTCCGTCTATAAAACATATGCGCCACACAGCGCGCTGCCGGAACGGCTGGTGGCAACCGCAGCGGTACCCGCAGATGATGCGCAGTCGGAAGGTCCAACCTCGCCTGCCATTGGCGGACTGGCCCAGACTGTCAACGAGCCGGTGGTTCGAAAGACCTGGGTGCGTCGCGCCCACAGCGCTACCGCGCACAATGTGCGACATGCAGTTATACATCGCCGTCGTCGCCACCGCCATTCCAGCATGGCTCTCCTCGCAGCCCGAATGCGATAGACTTGGTAGGGATTAAAAGCTATACGTCCAGTTCGCAAGAAACTCCAGATGAAATTTTGCTGCCTTTGAACTGGAAAGCGTGCTCGACCAATCGGCGAGCACTTCTACTGCTGGACGCGAGGCTGCTCTAATTCTGGGGTTCAGGGGTTCCTGCTTCCTGATTGGCTCCTAGCAGTTCATTTTCGCTAAGCCGATCGACACGGCGGAGTGATGGAAACAGCAGCGTCCAGACCCCCGTGACCACGATTGCGCCAATTCCACCGACCACTACGGCAGGCACTGCACCCCACCATTGCGCTGTCACGCCGCTCTCGAAGCTGCCAAACTCATTGCTCGCGCCAATAAATAATGAATTGACAGCACTGACTCGTCCGCGCATAGTTTGCGGAGTTGCAAGCTGGACCATGGAGGCACGCACAATCACGCTGACCATATCGGCGGCTCCCACGACGAACAGGGCCACGAGAGAAAGCGTCATGTTGCGCGAAAGACCGAACGCGACCGTTGCTATGCCAAAAACGACGACGCAGAAAAGCATTCTTGCTCCTGCATGGTGCTTGATGGGCCTCACTGTGATGAGGATAGAAACCACCAACGCACCGAAAGCGGGTGCTGCCCGCAGAATACCAAGCCCGCTGGGGCCGGAATGCAGGATGTCTTGAGCAAATATCGGCAGCAGAGCGACTGCGCCGCCAAGTAGCACAGCAAATAAATCGAGAGTGGTGACACCCAGGAGAAGTTTCTTGTGCCACATGTAGCGAAAGCCGGCCAGGAGGGTCTCGGCGGACATGGATCGCTGCTCCTGCCGTCCAGGCCGCACGGACAGGGACGCGATTAGAAATAAAAATCCAATCAGCATGACGAGCGTGAAGCCGTAGACAACTGCTCCGCCAGCGAGATGCGCCCCCATTGAAAAGGGCAGCCAATGTTGCAAAGGCAGCGTGAACAGCAGACCGCCGAGTGCAGGTCCGACGAAGTTTGCCATCTGAAAGATGGATGCTCCCCAGGAAACGGCGTTGACAAAGTCACCCTTGGGGACGAGATGCGGGAGCAATGCTGAGCTAGCTGGCCCGCTGAATGCCCGTCCAGTACCGATGAGAAAGAGGACCGCAAACAATGGAGCTACGCTTTTTGTTCCCGTCCACGACAAGTAAAAAAGAATGCTGGTGAACAGGCATTGAAGCGCGTAACAGGCCAGAATGACGTGACGACGATCGTATCTATCGGCGGTGTGCCCGCTGATAATGAGGAATAAAATCCCCGGAAGGAAGAGTGCCAGCCCGGTATATCCAAGATCGATGGCGCGATGCGTGATTGCATAGATCTGCCATGCAACGGCAACTGCCTGCGCTTCCGCGCCAATGATGACGAGGAGACGGGCCAGCTGATAGTGGCGAAAGTCACGCGAGGCAAATGCGGCAGCAGCCCGAGGAGAATCTTGCGAAAGCGGCATTGCTTCTATCCTGTCATATTCGCGGCCATATGTGGTTTAGAGCCGCGCAACATCCTGTACTCTGAATCTTTCAGGCGGTAGAGAATGAACACCTTCGAATTGTCGGTGATCGCGCAGACTGCGGACCCTGGCCGTACTGACTCGCTGCGTCCGCTCGGGGGCGTGCTTGCGATTGCGATCTGCGGTGTTTGCGCCTTCGTCGATTTATATTGCACACAGCCGCTGCTTCCCATGCTGGTGCATCTTTTTCACACATCGAAAGCAGCCGTAGGGCTGACGGTCAGCGCATCCACACTTGGCGTAGCCGTCGCTGCCCCATTCGTCGGTAGTTATGCGGAGCGCTACAACCGCAAACAGATCATCGTAGGATCCATTTTCGCCTTGGCTGTCCCCACCTTGCTGGTCGCCACCGCCCAGGGGCTGGTGACGCTGGTGTTCTGGAGATTTCTTCAGGGTGTTTTAATGCCGGGGATTTTTGCAACTGCGATTGCATATGTGACCGAAGAGTGGGCGGAAACGACGGTAGCCATGGTGATGGCGATCTATGTCAGCGGAACGGTGTTGGGAGGGTTCCTGGGCAGGCTCTTTGCCGGTTTGATCGCCGACCACTACGGATGGCGATGGGCATTTGTTGTGCTGGCAGCGACAAATATTGCAGGCGGACTGCTGGTGGCGTGGCTGCTGCCACATGCGCGGTATGGCGGGAAAATTCAGGGCCATCCCAGGCATGTCGTTCCGACGGAGCATCACCTTCTGCCGATGTTGCGGCATCTTAGGAACGCCGATCTGCTCGTCACATTTGGAATCGGATTCAATATTCTGTTTGCGCTGGTGGCGACATTTACCTATGTCACGTTTCATCTTGCGGCACAGCCTTACGGACTATCCACGTCACAGTTAAGCCTGCTTTTTTCTGTATATCTCATCGGTCTGGTGGCGACTCCTCTCGGCGGCATGCTGCTCACGCGGATCGACCTGCGTAAGGGAATCCTCGGGGCCATCGCGCTGTCGCTCAGCGGAGTCCTACTGACCCTGTCTCCATCTTTAAGGCTGATTATCGTCGGACTCGCTATTTGTTCAAGCGGTGTGTTCATTGCACAGGCAGCAGCTATTACCTATCTTCGCAAGGCAGCGCCAGCGGGTGCGCGCGTGTCCGCGGCAGGACTATATCTGTCCAGCTATTACATCGGGGGAACAGTTGCGGGCATACTTCCCGGTTACACCTGGAGGTTTGGTGGCTGGACCGCTTGTGTTTTCCTGATAGCGGCGATGCAACTAGTCAGCATCGCGCTGATTTTATTTGGCTGGCGTGGGAGGAATGCTGGCAAGGTCACCGCGACCGACTGAAGAGGGTGTCTGCGTCACTGGACCCAAATATTCGCGATAATCTCTGTCGATAATTCCAACACTGCGCGCCAGGGCAAGTTTCGCTACATTGAACTGATACAGGCTGTTCACCAGATGCGCCTGAGCGGTAGCCAGCGAAGCCTGTGCCTGCACGACAGGAAGATCGTTGTCGATGCCATTTTGAAAGCGAACAGTGGTATCGTCTAGCGATGCGTGCGCTAAGTCCACATTGCTGCGCGCTACATGCACCAACTGGGCTGTGGCGGCAACGTCGAGCATACTGCTACGAATTTGCGCCTCTATTTCGCTGCGAAAGTTGGCCAGTTGTGAGATTGCATTACTAGTGGCTGCGTCGGCAACGTCGCGGTCGCCGCGAAACGTTGCCTCGCGGAACAGCGGAACATCGAGTGTTCCTTCGGCAAGAAATGTTCCGTGGTAGATGCCACCGACTGTTCCAGTCATGCCATAATTGCCATCGAATTTCAAAGTGGGCAGGCGCTCATACCGCGCCGCCCTGCTTTGCAGTTTTGCAGAGCGTAGCTTCGCCTGAAGACGCAGATATTCCTGCCGATTGACGTAGGCTGTACGCAAGGCCTGATCGAGCGGCATAACGTCCAAAGCCGCATAGGGCGTCGTATCGGTCAACTCAATCTGTTGGTCTGCAGGCAGACCGATCTGCCGATTTAGCGCGACCTTGGATTTCTCGAATGCATTTTTGCGGGCAATGATGATCTGTTCCTGCTCCTGATACTGCACCTGAGCGCGCAGCTCATCGAGCTTTGCGGCGGTGCCGGCTTCATGTTCCAGCTTTGCCTGGCGCAGGATTTCTGCGTCCACTTTCAACAGTCCTTGTGCATTGTCGATATTTGCTGCATCTGCCAACGCTTCCAGATACGAGTCGGCTACGGACTGAATTACCGCTCCCCGGGAGGACTGAAAGCTGAAATTAAAAGCGCTGATCTCTTGTTTTGCCGCCTGGTACAGTTCGAACGAGCGCAGATCGAAGAGAGTCTGTTTTAGCGTGGCCTGAGCGGAGACAATATTCACTGTAACGAAGGGCTGAAAATTTACCAGCTCCGAAGGAGGCAGCAGGTCAGGAGGGAAATTGGCAAGAACGTTGGAGCGAAATCCCTCTGCCTCCAGATTGAATTGCTCGCGGCTGCGTTCGGCCTGCCAGGTTATGGTCGGCAGCAGGTAATTGATAGCTTCCAATCGCTCGCCGGCAGCAGTGTGCTGGTCCTGCGTGGTGAGGACAATCTGCAGGTTGTGTTGCAGACCGCGGCGAATAGAATCGTCGAGTGAAAGTGGCAAAACCAGAGGCACAGCTTTGCCGGTAGATATACTGCCATAAATTGAATTGGCGGTAGCAGCGGACGTAGTCTGGATTTGCGCGGTCAGCACTGCAGGTAGCATCAATGCCGCCCACAAGACAGTTCTCGTCACCATTCGCCGTGGAGTTATTTTCTTAGGTAACATGGCAAGCTAATTAGATTCTACGAAAGCGCTGCGGTTGCCAAATTTATGAAACCAATTTTATTTCGACGAGAGAGGCGTTTCATGGTGGTAGTTCTTTGTCGCCAGCATTTCTCTCGCTTGCAGGGGTGCAGGATCCGCGGTCCTACTAGAGATTCGCCATACAGAGACATAATTCTTTCCCGTCCAGACAAGATTCGAAGGCGGGAGCGGGATGTAACCAGCCGGCGTCAGTGGCAATCGCGAATACACCTCGACGCCAGTGATCATCCACTGCGGCTCCCCGTGCAGTCCTGCGCTCCATGGCTTGCAGGTATATTTTGAGCTTTCTAAAAATAGATGTCCGCAGTAGGTATCGCGGCCCCATTCGCTAAACGGCACTGGCGGCCCCACAAAGCCGTCGATCTGATCCTTACGAATGAAATCTTCAATGCCATGCTGCGCCAACTCCGTCTGAAAATCGCGGTCGGCCATCAGACCATCGAGCGGGACAATATCAAGCCGGGTGAAGTACGCCATACCGCCGGGCTGGTCATAGGCGAGTAGGCGGTGAAGTCGATCGGTCTCGAGCACCTGCCGCATGACCGGAATGGTCGTATTTTCGGCTACCTGTTCACGGCTATGCCTCCATCCCATTTTATAAAGCAGTAATGCCGAAAGCACCACAGCCAAAGCAATTCCGGTAGAGGAGACCGCCGTAGCATGGGAAAGCCTCCCTAGGATCGGTCGACTGTCGATGGGGTGAAATACACACGCCGCAGCGCGGGATGCGGTCAACGCGGCGAGCAATGCCCAACTGACGTAGTACCAGGTCCAACGGGTTTCGCTCGTCATACGCAGTGTGATATATGCAGCGTGGAAAATGACGCCGAAGAAGAAGGGCAGTTCGACAAAAAAGAACCAGCGATCGTGCTGCTTCCGCCAAAGAATAAAAAGCGAAACAATGCAGATGGCTAGCGAGAGCAGGGCAGTGTGCGGCAGATTATGGCCCAGCAGGTGATCGTTAGAGTTGTGGGATTTCAGCAGCCCGCTGATCGGCATCAGGATATGGAACCAGATCAGGTTGCTGGCAAGATATGCGCCCCACAACAACGCATAGACAGGGATCAATGCGAGATGGATGCGAAGAGCGTTCGTCTCTGTGTGGGCCCTTTTCTCCTGAATACACCAGATCAGAATTGCGATCCAAATACAGGCAATGACAAAAATCGAGTCGAGACGGCTGAGCACAGCCAGAGCTGCCAGAATGTTGAATGCAAATCCAGTCTGCCAGCAAGGGCGATCGAGAAAGCAATATAGCGCCAGCAACATCGCAGCCAGCGCGGCGGCGCTCAATGAGGATTCCGTGCCGAGTTGCAGGCCGAAGAGGAAGGGAATCAGGATCGTCCAAGCAACCCATGCCGGGGTCTGCAATCTGCACAGCAGTTTTGTGGCCAGCACAAGCACCACGATATTCAATGCCACGATCAGAGCGGCGATCATGTGCAGACCTGCAATGCGTCCAGGAAACACGCGATAGACTGCCGCGCAGAGCAGCATCCACAGCGGGTGATAGCCATTTGTCGGCATAAGCCTGTTGAATGTGCTGCCGTGTCCCAGCGCGAAGTTACGGCCAACCTGAAGGTAAAAAAAACTATCATCTGCGAAAAATGGACTCGGTTGCCGTATGAACAGAAATGCGTAAGCTGCGGTCACGAACATAAAGAAAACACGGAGCCACATCGGGCTGTTCGTGCCATGTTGAATACGAGTTTTCTCAGTTATTGGCTCTTCCATTGAAGACTCCGAATCAAGGTCAGTATATGAGAAGATCGTTGCAAATCGATTGTGATGGGGCACCCAAGTCATTTAACGATACGTCGAGCCATAAATCGTATGCGATTTATAGCTTGACGGAGTCAGGTATTCAGAATGGCGCTACCTAATGTCTTTTGAATTTGAGGAAGCATACGGGTTTGTCCGACGCGTGCATCCGCGGAGCGTGGTGGTTGATAGTTCCCAAAGCAGCATCAAGCAGAACGGCAGAGATTTTATCGATCTTAGTGGAATTCATTATTCGGGAGCTTTTGACGGGAAAAACATTGTATTTAGATGTGGCGATACAGAATACATCGCTCGCTGGATGCAGGGTACAGCTGCTACCGCTGTCCGTGGAAACGAGCTTATTTTGCCCGGATTCATCTTCATTTTTATGGATCACGGCAGGCCGCCCCAGAGGCTACACGCCCAATGGACATTCAATGGGCCAGTAGTGCAGGCCATTAGACTCTGGCAACTTGCCGGCTTCAGTATTTCTTACGCGGACCGTTATATAAATAGAAACCATGTGTTGGCCTCGGTGCATTTACGCACGAAAGGGAGCTTTGCGACTGGAGCAGATTCCTCCCACGCAATCGTCTACTGCAATGCTGCTGGCGCAACATCCAGTGGAGAGATCCATGTAGGAGAATTCAATCCGATGACGGGGTTTGGGGTGGGCTTCCTGCTTCATCTCACGGAACGCTGGCGTTGAATATTTACCTTTCCGCGCACAAAGAAGCTGTAGCCCGATAACAAGTTTGCCGTGTCTATGACATACAATTACAGTCAACCCTATGGAGTTATTCCTTAACCTGACGTGGTTAGTAGTTTCCGGTGCTCTTGGCGCGTTGCTACTTGTGTCCAGATTCGGAAGCAAAACTGCGCCACGAGAATGGTCTTACTCTCACTCCACTGCCTGGATTTCGTACCTGTTGCTAATTGCCCTGCTATTGCCGGCGATTTCGATGACAGATGACTTGATGGCCACCGCTGCCCGAACAGATGGTGAGCAGATTGCCAGGCGCTATGAGGCTTCAGTCTCGGGCCAGCATCACAGGGTTTCACATGGGGTAATTTTAAACAGTGTAAGCGCACCATCCATACCTGCACTCATCTGCGTAGGGTTTCTCCAGCAGCAATCCACTTTTCCGCTTCATATTTCCTCATTCAGGCAGCGCATGCGTGGTCGTTCGCCGCCCACGGCTATCTAACGGTCTGCATTCGTACTTTTAATGCTTTCCTTATAAGTTTCTTATTGCTGCCTGCTGTAAGCTTTTGCTCAACCGCAGCGTCGGAACGCATTATCTGTGCGTCTATGAAGAATATTGCCAAATTATTTTTCGACATTCATCTATTTGCAGGAAAATATTATGAAGTCCTTTTGGCCTCTGAAAGTTGGAGCATGTGTCGTGCTGTTGCTGGCGATGCAAGCTGCTGGGGCGCAAATCAACTCCCCATCGCTTACATTGCAGCAGGCTATTGCGCTTGCGCGCGCGAACAATCCCACGCTGCTGGCGGCGCGGCGAAACCTTGATTCTACTCGTGCGGAAGAAATAACCGCCGGGCTGCGCCAGAATCCGAACTTTACGTTCAGCGGCTCCAACGTAACACTACCTGCCAATAACCCCGCCAGCCCTTACTCGTATACGGGGGATATATCCAGACTGTTCGAGCGGGGCCAGAAGAGACGCTGGCGGTTAGACAGTGCTCGCGCAACTACGACAGTTACTGAAAGCCAGTATCACGATCTTGAGCGGCAGACGGTGCTGGCGGTCGAGCAGGCATTTACAAATATGTTGCTGGCCAAAGCCGCACTCCAACTTGCCGACAACAATCTTTCTACGTATAGGAAGACTGTAGATCTGAGCCGTGTACGTCTAGAGGCTGGCGCAATTGACCAGACAGATTTCGAACGTATCGATTTGCAGCTTGCCGGGTTCGAGTCCGATTTTGCCAACGCGCAGGTGAACCTGATACAGAGCGGTGACCAGCTCCAGGAACTGCTGGGTAGGACCAGCATGACCCGCAATTTTGATATTGCAGGGACACTTGACCCGCCGGCGTTGACACTTTCGCTGCCGACGCTGGAGCAGAAGGCGCTGGCGGCGCGGCCCGACTATCTGGCGGCACAGCAGCAGATTGTGGTTGCCCGAGCCAACGTAAAACTGGCGGATGCCAATGGAACAAGCGATCCAACACTCGACGCGGGCTACGACCGCAGTGGTACGTATAACTCGTATGGGTTCTATGTCAGCATCCCGCTGAGAATCTTTGATCGAAATCAGGGAGAAAAGCAGAGTGCACGATTCACTGAGGAGTCAACTCGCTTTTCAGAAATCGCTGCCCGGACCCAGGTGCTATCGGATGTAGATCAGGCTTGGGCTTCCTATCAAGCTGCACAGACGCTTGCCAGCCGTTATCACACTCATTATCTCGATGAAGCGGGAAACGTGTTGAAGAACCTGGAGTTCGGGTATCGCAACGGCAGTACTACTTTGCTCGATTATCTAAGCGCGCTACAGGATTACCGGCAGATCAATTTAGACGCGCAGAACGCGAATGCGCAGGTGTGGCTGAGTGTTCATCAACTCAGTTATGCAACTGCGACGGAGATCCTCCCATGAAACCGTTCAATATATATCTGGCAGTGACATTGCTTGTCCTCTGTGCTGCGGGCTGCAGTTCACAGCCAGCGCCTTCCACGCCACCTGCGGCAAAAACAATCGTGCAGACGGTCTGCGTTCATCAGCAGAAAGTTGTCGATCATCTTGACATTCCGGCGCGCGTAACTGCAAATCCGACTAAGATCGTACAGATCTTTCCTCCCCTCAGCGGACGTATCGTGAAATTTTTTGTATTGCCGGGGCAAATTGTACAGGCCGATCAGGTGATAGCAGTTTTGCAGAGTGGCGATATCGCGCAAGCGCGTTCCGATTTTGAGAAGGCAAAGATTCAGGCTGTGCTCTCCGATGCTGCGCTAAAACGCGGAAAATTGCTTTTGCAGCATGAGGTGCTGGCGAAGGCAGACTATGAGCAGCTGGTGGCTGCCGATGACGCGGCTCACTCCGAACAGGAGCGGGCACGGCAGCTGATCCACGAGCTGGGTTTTTCCGAGAACAACAACAGCGATCAGGCGCCGATTCGCACACCAATTTCCGGAGTGGTGCTGGATACTGAAACGGCGGCGGGTGAGATGCAAAGGTCGCTCGACAATGCCACGCCGCTGGCAACAGTCGCCAATCTTAGTCAGGTGTGGGTGATTGGGGATGCCTACCAAAACGATCTAGCCAGTGTCCGGGTGGGGCGGCCAGTCACGGTGACAGTACCAGCTTATGTGGGCATGTCGCTGCCGGGCAAAGTGGACAATGTGTCCGAGTCGCTGGACCCAAATACTCTGTCGGTAAAAGTGCGCGTTGTCCTTGCGAACCCGGAATTGAAGTTGAAGCCACAGATGTTCGCCACCATTTCAATTGATCGCTCCACAACTGAAGGATTTTTAGTGCCGGCAGCGGCGGTGATCCATGAGAACAGCGCGGACTCCGTGTTCGTAGAGACATCTCCTGGGCAGTACGTGAGACGCGGAGTGAAACTGGGCCAGATGCAGCAGCAGGATGTTGTGGTGCTTGACGGCCTGCAAAATGGGGATCAAGTGGTCACCCTGGGTGCTGCGCTGCTGCGCGGACCCACAGGAGAATGATATGGGTGGCTTGATCCGTAGATTGATCGAATACCGCGCCATCGTGCTGGTCATCTTCGTGGCCTCCCTGCTTGTGGGCGGCTATGCGTATACCAGGCTCGATATCGAGGCATATCCAGACCCGTCGCCCCCGCTGGTCGAAATCATCACGCAGAACCCGGCGTGGTCCGCGGAGGAGATGGAGCAGCAGATCACCATTCCTGTTGAGAATGCAATCTACGGTTCGCCGCATCTGGAGCAGGTGCGGTCCATAAGTATTTTCGGCCTGAGTGACGTGAAGCTGTATTTCAGTTTTGACAGCGACTACTTTCGAGACAGGGAAGAGGTCCTCTATCATCTGCAGACGCTGACGCTGCCAAACAATCTACAGCCGCAATTATCTCCATGGTCTCCGATCGGTGAAATCTATCGGTATGTGTTGACCGGCCCCGGTTACAGCCTGAATGAAATCAAGGCAACGCAGGATTGGCTGGTTACGCGAGAACTGAAGCAGGTGCCGGGAGTTATCGATGTGACCACGTTTGGCGGTACGACTCGTCAATATCAGGTAGTCGTCGACCCCAATAAGCTGCGCGCGCTGAATGTAACCCTGACTCAGGTTGTCAATGCAATCCAGAACAGTAATGCGAATGTCGGAGGCGACTATCTGACACTCGGCGCGCAGAATGTAAATGTGCGCGCCCTGGGATTGCTGAAGACAGTGAGCGATATTGGGGCCATAGTTGTGGCCGAGCACAATAATTTCCCTGTGCTCGTGCGCGATATTGCCACGGTGAGCCGCGGCCATCAACCGCCTTTGGGCCGCGTTGGCCGCAACAATAACAGCAATATTGTCGAAGGAATTGTTCTTTTACAAAAGGGCGAGCAATCCCTGCCCGCGCTTCATGCCCTGAAGCAAAAGGTTTACAACCTGAACCACGGCAATCTTCTGCCACCGGGCATGCAGATCAAGCCGTATTACGACCGCACCAACCTAATCCACATCACCACGGACACGGTTGAGCACATTATTTTGACTGGACTGATCCTGGTGACGCTAGTTCTCGTCGTCACCATTGGAGATTTTCGTACGACATTATTAACAACCTTGACGATTCCGTTTTCAGTGCTTTTTGCCATTATGCTGATGGTGCTAACGGACCACTCCGCCAACCTAATCTCAATCGGAGCTATCGATTTTGGCATTCTTGTTCATGCGGCGATCATTGTGCTGGAAAATGTATACCGCAAGCTGTCGCATCGTCTAGAGGACGAGTCCACTGCGGATCTGATTGTGGAAGGCGTAAAAGAAGGCGCTGTTCCGGTAATTTTTTCGACAACCATCATTCTTACCTCATTTATTCCACTATTCACGATGGAAGGTGTGCCCGGTAAGATATTTTCCCCGATGTCTATCACCTATGGATTCGCGCTGATCGGAGCACTGATTTATGCGGTGATCTTTGCTCCTGTGCTAGGATTTTTGACTGCTTCGAAGGAGCCGATTACCGGAAAAGATACATGGTTGATTCGCAATCTATTGCGGATATATGAACCATCGATAAAACTGGCTTTGAAGTATTCGCGAATTGTTTTTATTGGTGCGATCGCTCTGACTTTGGTTACGATATTTGCTTTCCGGTATGTCGGTGGAGAATTTATGCCAGCGCTTGAGGAAGGCAATCTATGGATACGAGCGACGTTGCCGCAGGATATTTCTTTTCCCCAGGCTGTCGCGATCGCAGATTCCATGCGTAACACGCTGGATAAATTTCCAGAAGTTAAACAGACAGTGTCGCAAGTTGGGCGGCCCGACGATGGTACAGACGTAACCACCTTTAATAACATTGAAGTCTTCACCGATCTGAAACCGGAGAGAAAATGGCCAGCATCGGTGCACGGCAGTAAAGATAGACTGATCGAACAGATGCAGGAAAAATTAGCGAAATATCCTGGCGTCGTGCTCGGCTTTTCGCAGAACATTCAGGACAATGTGGAAGAAGCGATGTCGGGTGTCAAGGGAGAAAACTCCCTGAAGCTGTTTGGCGATGACTTCGGCACGCTGTCTACATTGTCTGAACAAATTCTTAGGGTGATGAAGTCCGTGCCGGGGGTACAGGATGCTGGTATCTTCAAAGTCGGTGGTCAGCCGAACCTGATCGTCCAGATTGATCGGTCGAAGGCGGCACGCTATGGTTTGGCTGCGCAGGACATTAATTCCGCTGTGCAGGCTGCGGTTGGAGGTTCACCAATCACACAGGTGGTCTTGGGAGATCGCCGATTCGATCTTGTCGTGCGCTTTCCGCTGGCGGACCGCGACAACCCAGACGTGATCCGTAATATTATGCTGCCCACTCCAGACGGAAATCTTGTTCCACTCGGGGAAGTCGCGGATGTCAGCCTCCGCGACGGCGCATTTACGATTTATCGTGAGGGCGGACGCAGATACGTCCCCATAAAGTTCAGCGTTCGCGGTCGCGATCTTCAGAGCACAATACGCGACCTGCAGAACCGGCTTCAACAGCAGATAAAACTTCCGACAGGATACGAATATACCTGGGCCGGCGAGTTCGATAGCCTACAAAGGGAGCTACATCGGCTGGCGTTCATCGTGCCAATCAGCTTGCTGATGATTCTCGCTCTGCTGTATGTTCTCTTTTTGTCGTTGCGCGACGCAATGATCGTAATGGCGGTCATTCCTTTCGGCATGCTCGGCGGCATCTTCTCCCTGCTGATTACCCATACACCGTTCAGTATTTCGGCGACTGTGGGGTTTACCTCGGTACTCGGTTTGAACACCCTGGGAACTGTGGTCTTTCTACGTGGCGTGCGCCATATGCAATATGAGTTTGGTCAGGATGCAGGTCTTTTGCGTGGTTGTTTGATCGAAATGCGGCCAGTAATTATGGCTTGCATGGCTGCCGGACTCGGCTTGCTTCCGGCGGCACTGTCGAACGGCATAGGAGCACAGGCGCAGCAGCCGCTGGCTCGTGTTGTCGTGGGCGGCATGGTTACAACGCTTTTCTCCATTTTGTTCATTGCGCCACTACTGGCCCGTCGTCTACCGGCAACGGAACGCTCGCGCGATATTGATCAGAATAACGAGCATAAGGACGCCTCGTAGTTTTGGTGGCCTTAATCTGTCTTTGTGTAATGAGCCGACAAGGTGACGGAATTGGGACGCAACTTGGCGGTATGCTGGATAAAGGATATTCTGGGCCGCTCCGCTGCGATGCCTGGAGTTTTCTTGTAATTCCGTCGCGCCATATTGGGCGCGGTGCTTAGATGATGGCCCCAGCCCGCACGCACAATCCGTCTTTCGCCCGCACACTTGCAAGCGCCAAGAAGACCATGGTCATGAGCGAGATCATTCATCTTGCTCTGGACAGCTTTCGAGCCAACAAAGTGCGCTTTGCTCTGACTGCTCTTGGAATGGTGATGGGTTCGGCTTCCGTGATCCTTGTGGTCACAATCGGGCTGACTGGCAGGCAGTATGCCGTCAATTACATACAAGGCATCGGCGCCAATATGATCACAGCCGATTATCAGGGGGGTGGTACTGGCGACATAAGCACGGACCAGGACTATTTGATCAAAGACGATCTAGCAGCGGTCGTCAACCAGGTGCCTGGCATTGTTGCTGCCTCGCCTATGTTGCAGATGCACGATCGCATTAGCTTTGGCGATGGGAAAACGAAAGATGTATTAGTGCTGGGAGTTTCTCCTCAATATCAAGAGATTCGCAATCTGGTGGTCCTCTCCGGACGCTTTTTCGACGATCAGGATGCGATGAGCCACGTCAAAGTTGCCGTGGTTACAGTTCCGTTTGCCCAGAATTTATTCGGGAGCGCGGATGCGGCGATTAATAAAACCTTTTCGATCAAGGGGATCCCCTTTACGATAATAGGGACCTTCAAGGAACGCGTTGATACCTACGGACAAATGGAAATTGCACGCCAGACGATTCTGATCCCCTACCCGGTGGCTCGATACTTTACCGGCACCGATGCGGTGAAGACATTGTTTTTCTCGGTGCGAGATTTCAATGATGTGACGCGTGCCCGGGATGAAATTGCGCGCGTGATTCAATCGCGCCACCGCGCGAATTCGGTTTACGATATCAATGAAAATGCAGCTCTGCTTACGACCGTAGTGCAGATCGCAAACATTCTGACAATCGTGCTTCTGCTGGTTTCCGCCGTCACACTTGCTGTCAGCGGGGTAGGAATTATGAATATCATGCTGGCGACAGTGCGATCTCGCATCCGCGAGATCGGGATCCGCAAAGCCGTGGGCGCTACTTATCGTGAAATCCAACTGCAGTTCCTTATCGAAGCGGTATTGATCTCACTAAGTGGCGGCATTATCGGTACATTGCTTGGCCTGGCAATTCCAATTTCTGCGCGTTTCTTTCTTTCTCCGGACATGATTCCCATTTCTCCATGGTCGGTTGTCATTTCGTTGGGTACGGCCACGATGGTCGGAATTTTATTCGGCACGTTGCCGGCCACTCGTGCGGCACAAATGGATCCCGTCGAAGCGCTGAAGTACGAATAGCTGGCGGCAATTGTTTAGGCAGATGTGCTTGTGAGTGTTGCTACCATTTCGCGCGCCGTGTTTCTTCCGTCTCGGACCAAATCCGGCAAGCCGACGCCTCGATAGGCGTTTCCAATCAGCCGCAAGTGTGGCTGCGATGCTGCCCATGTTTCCAGTTGGGCAATACGTTCGAGATGCCCCACAGTATAGAGAGGCAGCGATTCCTGCCAGCGACGGACCAGCGTAATAGATGGTTCCGGCAGGTTTCCCAGGACTTTTTTCAGGGAGGAGTGCCCGACGCAACTGAGAGTGGCATCGTCCATGTGCGAAAGTTTGTGAGCGGCAGGGCCGCCGAAAAAAGCTCGCAGCAACACGGCGCCGGGCGGGGCGCGGTGCGGGAATTTTTGGTCGACAAATGTGCACGCGAGCAAAGTTCGTTTCGCCAGAGCTTCCGGACTTAATTCTTCCCGGGCATTCAAGCTGAAGGAGTCCGTTCTCCGTTGCGGCACTAAAAATCCAAATCCAGCAGGTATCGGTATGGCTGTCGCCTGCTTCGCAGTAAAAGCAAAAGCGACGACAATCGCCGATGAGGAGTGCTGCGGCAGAAATTGCGTGACATGGGTGTTCAGCGGAGCGAGCAATTGCGCTGTCATTTTCGTGGGGGTTGCTATTATGACGGCATCAAACTGCTCTACACCGTTGATACGCCAACAGCTGCCAATGTGTTTAATCGATTTGACCGGAAATGCGCACCGAATGCTTTCGGCAGGAATGCGTTTTTCCATACCCTCGATAAGACCGGACAGACCGTTTCGCAGTGTGCTGAAGATAGGTGTAGGGGATATGTTCCGTGCGGAGCTCTGCTGCAAGCCAAGAATTAGGCTGCCGTATTTGTGTTCCAGAACTACAAAAGCTGGCAGGACGGCTCGTGCGCTAAGCGTCGCAATATCTCCGCCGAAGACGCCGGCGAGTAGTGGAGCGGCAATCGTGTCTGCAACCTCCGCGCTAAAATGGCGGATGACAAAATCCCTGACGGACTCATCCCGTGGGGGAGTAAAGGCATCCAGCGCTGATGCCTTCAGTTCATTCGCACGTTGCGGCTCGCGCTGGTAGGCCCGCTTGGCCTGCAGACTGAACAGCGGCGAATTCAGAACACCTGCCGATTCAAAAGGCACCATCATTCGCATACCGTCTGGCATGGCGAGCAATTCTCCGTTTTCTGCCAGGTACGTCTTGCGACGCTTATCTTGCGAATAGATGATTTCGGACTCGAGCCCCAGTTCCACTGCCAGTTCGCGCGCCCAGGGTTTTTCTGTTACCCAGCTATCCGGACCGCATTCGATGACGAACCCCTGACGTCGCTCCGTTTCCACAATGCCGCCGAGCCGCTGCATCGCCTCAAATAAAGTGAACGCAATCGCCGCGCCAGCCTCCTTCTGGCGCGCAAGCTCATACGCGGCAGAAACCCCCGCGATTCCACCGCCGAGGATTGCGATGCGTTTCATGCTTGCTCTGATGCGGGGTTGGCTGAGGTTGCGTCTAACCGCGCCAGACCGTAAGAGGCCAAGCCCGCCAAAGCCTCGATCAGCAGCGGAGAAGCATTCAGAGATTCAGGCCGGAACAGCTTAATTTTCAGCGTGGATGCGAGATGTTGAAAGGCGATGTCGATGTCGTACAAAATCTCGACGTGGTCGCAGAGAAACCCGATGGGCTGCAAAACAACAGCGCAATGGCCCTCCTGGTGCAGCGCATGCAGTGTGTCTTCCACGGTTGGGCCAATCCAGGGACCGCCGGAAGCGCCCTGACTTTGAAACGCAAAGTACCACCCGCTTTCAGAAAGGCCGTCATTTGCAAGTCGTTCCGCCACCAGGCCGGCAGTGCGTTTTGCTTCGACAGGATATGGATCGGGAACATTCGGCAGGTTCGACGGGACAGCATACGAACGCTCCGGCGCGCTGGGGCGAACCGAGCCGTGAGAAAGCGTCGCTGAAGTGGATGAAAACGGCGCATTCTCCGCTTTCACCTGAGCAGCCTGTACTTGGATCGTTCGGCACGGAACACTATGCGCGGTGAACACGACAGGAACTTTTTTTGCCGCTGTCTGACATGCTTTTCGCCATGCAGGCCGCAGACGGTCTGCGAATGCCTCGATTAACTTTGGATGCTCGGCCCATGCCTCTACAAAATGAAAACGCAGAGTATTGCCGGCCTCAGCATAGGCAGCGCGACGATACAGGCCGACACTCGTACGAGAGTTCTGCGGTGCCATGCAGACGGCGACTGCATCAGTGATTCCGTCCGCCCGCATCTTCGATATTGTTTCCGCGATATACGGTCGCCAGTTCCGCATTCCAACATAAACAGGAACAGTAATTTTTTTCTGAAGCAGCTCCGCCTCTCGAAATGTCCACTCTGTCAATGGGCTTTTCCCGATCTGCGCATACCGGTGCTGAATCTCTTCGATAACTTGCTGGGGAATAGTACGTCCGCTCACGACGTTTTTGAGGTATTCCGGAATCTCTTCGATGGTTTCAGGTGTGCCGTGAGCCAGTAGCAAAACGGCATATTTACGTCCTGAAAGTCCTTTCGATTTGTCTTGAGTGTTCATGCCTGCTCCGTCTTCATCTGAGCGCAGATTTCCCGTACCCAGTGAACGACCCGCTGCACGTTCTCGACGGGAGTTCCGGGTACAATGCCATGGCCGACATTGAAAATATGCCCGGGCATTCCGCCAGCCAGATGCAACACTTCTTCTACACGGGCGCGCAACACAACCTCCGGGCCAAACAGTGCAATCGGATCGAGGTTGCCTTGCACTGCGCAATGCGGTCCGACGGCCCGTCTGCCGGCATCGAGAGGAATGCGCCAGTCAAGCCCGATTACGTCCGCACCCACCTCGCGCATGGCAGGCAGTAGCGTTGCGGTATCGACGCCGAAATAGATGACGGGCACCCCATGTGCCTGCACCTGGCGGACGAGCGATAGCGTCGCGGGCAAAACGTACTCGCGGTAGTCTGTGACAGAAAGCGCACCGGCCCAGCTGTCGAAGATCTGGATGACATCTGCGCCTGCCTCCACCTGCTGTGCCGCATATTCGTTGAGCACGGTCACGAGTTTCTGCATTAATGCCTGCCACCCGGATGAGTCGGAATACATCAGCCGCTTGGTTTCTATGTAGTTGCGCGACCCGCCACCTTCAATCATGTAGCTGGCTAGTGTGAACGGCGCGCCGCAAAAGCCTATCATGCCCATTCGATTGCCGAAGTGCTTCTGCACGCGGCGAATGGCTTCGCCAACATAGCCGAGATCGGCAGTGCGGTCTGTACGCAATGCGGAGATATCGGCTACTGTGCGCAAGGGCCGATGCACGACTGGGCCTTCGCCTGCTTGAAAAGTAAAGTCCAGCCCCATGGGTTCCAATGGGAGCAAAAGATCGGCAAAGATAATTGCTGCGTCTACCTCAAGCTTTTCCGCAGCAGTAATTGTCACCTCGGCGGCGAGCTGCGGAGATTTGCATATCTCCAGTAAAGAGTGGGACTTGCGTACAGCCATATATTCCGGCATGTAGCGACCGGCTTGACGAAGGAACCAGACTGGAGTGCGGTCAACCGGTTGGCGCAGACAGGCCCTCAGAAATCGGCTGCGACCGCTGAGTGGCAAGTCTGTCCGTAAATCTCCCCTTCGGGGAGATGAGGTCGAAATCTTCAATTGATCTCCATAAAATTCTTACGAAATAGCCTCAAAAATAAAAGACTAGCATTCGGTAGGCCTCCCCACATTTAGCAGGAAAGGTCGGTTTCCAGCAGATGGAACAGGATCCTTACAATTGTAGTGTTAGAGAACGGATAGTCTACGCTACACGGTCTATTTGACCCTGCAAAAATGCGGGTGCTACCGTAGAAGGTTCACCATTGTCTGCTTTGACAGGATCATTCGCCCATGTCTACTACATCAATTCCCACGCCAGCGGCAACTTTGCAACAAACCCCCTTGAACGCCACGCACCGCCGCTCCGGAGCGAAGATGGTGAATTTTGGCGGCTGGGACATGCCAGTGGAATATTCTGGCCTGATTACCGAACATATGTCCGTGCGTACCCGGGTGGGCTTGTTCGATGTGAGCCATATGGGAGAGATTCAACTGCGCGGGCCTGAGGCGTTGGATGCCGTTCAATTTGTTTCGATGAACGATGCCTCGAAGCTGTCTGAAGGGCAGGCACACTATTCAGCGCTGCTAACCCCGGATGGCACCTTCATCGACGATATCCTCGTCTATAAGTTGAGTCCCAACGATTATTTGCTGGTTGTGAATGCAGGTACGCGCCCCAAAGATTTTGCATGGATCAAGAAACACGCCCAGCGCTTCCACTGTCATGTCAGCGACTATAGCGAACATTACGCTCAGTTGGCGATTCAGGGGCCACGGGCACCAGAAGTGATTAAAAAACTGACCAGCGTCGACGCGGAGAAGATCAAGAATTACTGGTTCGCCTGGGGGCAGGTTTGTGGGCTGCACAATGTCTTGATTTCGCGCACTGGCTATACGGGTGAGGACGGTTTTGAAATTTACGTTCCTTCCGATGAGGCAACGACATCGAGGGTCTGGAATGAAATTCTAGAAGCTGGTCGGGAATTTGGTATTCTGCCTTGCGGTCTGGGGGCGCGCAATACTCTGCGTTTGGAGTCATCCATGCCTCTTTATGGGCATGAAATTACTGAAGAAACGAACGTGTTTGAGGCCGGTCTCGATCGGTTCTGCAAGCTGAACAAGCAGGAATTTCTGGGTCAGTCGGCGCTTCTAAAACTGCAACAGGTCGGCGGAGCAAATCGAAAGCTGGTTGGCATGGAAATGATCGAACGTGGCATTGGGCGTGACGGGTATTCAGTCTGCACGCTTGACGGACAAGAGATAGGAGCGGTCACCAGCGGCTCCCCCGCGCCATTTCTAAAAAAGAACATCGCTTTGGCATATGTGCCCCAGGCGCACAGCGAAGTTGGAACTGAGTTAGCTGTAAAAATCCGCGGTCAGGATGTGCGAGCCAGAGTCGTGGCGCAGCCATTTTATCGACGCTCTAAAAAATAGCCGCAAATTATGTGTGCAGTCAACGGTTTTTCTTGGCAGTCGAACTATACTTGCGACAACTGAACACAACATACAATAGAAGGTGGCAAATCTTATGGCATACCCTGCTACATATCGCTATACCCGCGAGCATGAATGGATCAAGGTCGATGACTCGGTGGGAACCGTGGGCATAACCGACTACGCACAGAACTCATTGGGTGACATTGTTTTTGTAGACGCCCCCAAAGTTGGTGACACAGTTGAAGCGGGGAAAGTTTTCGGCAGTGTTGAGTCTGTAAAGGCCGTTTCCGATTTGTATTCACCTGTCAGCGGTACTGTAAAAGAGGTGAATGCGGAATTGGCCGATGCTCCGGAAAAGATCAACGCGGCTGCATATGATGCCTGGATTATTAAAATTCAATTGACACAGCCGTCCCAGGTAGACACCCTGATGAGCGCCGTGGATTATGAGAAATTTACTTCAGAAGAGACGGGACAATGAGTATTTTCGTGCTGAATTTAGCTCTTCTTTTAAAATTCGAAATTGTTACATAGGAAAGAATCAATGCGCTATTTGCCAAAATCTCCTGCTGATCGTGCCGCAATGCTTGAAGAAATCGGCGTCGCATCGATCGGCGATCTATTTGTGACTATTCCAGCGGAGTATCGTCTCACCGGAGACCTGAACGTCCCCCGGCAAATGGGCGAACAGGAGATAGTCGAATTTTTCCGCGCTGCCGCCGACCGCAACGCCGATGGATATGCAAGCTTTTTAGGGGCTGGCGCATACCGCCACTATCGGCCAGTTGTCATTGATGCCTTAGTGCAGCGCGGCGAATTTCTTACTTCCTATACTCCGTATCAGGCGGAGATTTCGCAGGGAACGCTACAGGCCATATTTGAATTCCAGACGATGATCTGCGAATTGACTGGCATGGAAATTGCGAACGCATCCATGTATGACGGCTCCACTGGCTCTGCGGAGGCTGTGATGATGGCGGCGCGTATTACAGGACGCAGTAATATCGTGGTTGCTAACACTGTACATCCAGAATATCGAGAGGTGTTGAAGACCTATGCGCAGCATCAGGGATTGCCGAAGCAAATTGTTAGCTATGGAGTCGATGGCCGCGTGGATTTGTCCGAACTGGAGACTGCGATCACCGACGAAACAGCGTGCGTGCTGATTCAGTCGCCTAATTTTTTTGGAGTGATTGAGGATGTGGCTGCCATCGCTGATATGGCTCATGCCAAAGGCGCGTTGCTGATCGTTTCAATTGCAGAGGCGATGTCTCTCGGCATCGTTCGCCCTCCGATGGAAGCAGACATCGTATCGCTGGAAGCACAGTCATTTGGTGTGCCCGTTGGTTATGGTGGCCCCTACTGTGGGGTGCTGGCGTGCAAGGAGAAGTTCATCCGGCAGATGCCGGGCCGCCTGACCGGCGCGACTGTCGATAAACAAGGCAGGCGTGGATTTGTGCTGACGCTTTCGACACGCGAGCAACATATTCGTAGAGAAAAGGCAACGTCTAATATCTGCACCAACCAAGCATTGGTGGCGCTGATGACCTGCATCTATCTCACGATCTATGGGCGCGCCGGAATGCGCGAGCTTGCTGAACAGAACCTGGCTAAGGCACATTATGCAGCGCGAGCGCTGTCTGCAACTCCTGGCAGCAAGTTGCTATTTGCAGATTCGCCGCGCTTCAATGAATTTGTATTAACCACGGAAGAAGATCCCGACGCAATGAATGCCCGGCTACTGAGGCAGAAACTCATTGCAGGTCTGCCGCTGGTCAAATGGTATCCCGAGCTGCCTAATGCCACTTTATGGTGCGCGACTGAACAGAATCCGCGCGAACAAATCGACCGAGCCGCAGTAGCACTAGCGGAGCATGCTTCTGTGAAGCATGGCTCCAACCTGGCATACGTGTAAATGAAAAACGAGGATGAAATGGCTACGGAAACCTTGGCGGCAGAGAAGTCTGTAAAAAATGAGATGCCATTTGCTGGTGAGCGACGCAAAGTGTCGAGGCACATTAGCCAGAATGAAGGGCTAATCTTCGAAAAATCATCGCCGGGCAAAAAAGCGTACCGCTTGGCGCCGTTGGATGTACCGGCAGTGGACTCCAGGTCGCTCCTCGGCAATGCAACGCGCGAGGATCTTGGTCTACTGCCAGAAGTGAGTGAGATTGAGATTATCCGGCACTTCACACGCCTATCCACATGGAATTACGCCATTGACCTGGGCATGTACCCGCTTGGTAGTTGCACGATGAAATACAATCCACGCGTGAATGAGTTTGTAGCCCGGTTGGCTGGCATCGCGGAAGCGCATCCGTACCAGCCAGAAGGTCTATCGCAGGGTGCCATGTGCGTCATGTGGTTATTGCAGGATTGTCTAAAAGAAATTACCGGCATGGAGGCGATCACTCTACAACCCGCTGCGGGTGCACATGGAGAATTCACTGGAATTTTGCTCGTTCGTGCATATCACGAATCGAAGGGAAATCCACGCAAGAAAATTTTGATTCCAGATTCAGCGCACGGAACCAATCCTGCAACAGCTGCGGTCTGTGGCTACGAAGTCCAAAATTTGAAGTCGAACAGCGATGGCATGGTCGACCTTGCTGAGCTGGAAAAATTGGTGGATGACGAAACTGCCGCGTTGATGTTGACGAACCCTTCCACGATAGGCGTATTTGAAAGTGAGATTCACAAGATTGCCGACATTCTCCATGCAAAGGGTGCGCTGCTGTACATGGATGGTGCAAACATGAATGCGCTGGTTGGAAAGACGCGACCGGGGGATTTCGGCGTCGATGTCATGCACTTGAACCTGCATAAAACATTTTCGACGCCCCACGGCGGCGGCGGCCCCGGCTCTGGCCCGGTGGCCTGCAAAAAAAATCTGGAGCCATTTCTGCCAACGCCAATTCTGTTTGAGACGCCAGATGGCATGCTGACTTTTCGCTATGACAACCCACGTTCTGTTGGGCGCGTGCGTATGTTCTACGGAAATTATGGAATGTTTGTGCGCGCTCTTGCTTATATTCTGGCCAACGGTCCAGACGGTCTGCGACAGACCACTGAGGACGCCGTATTAAATGCCAACTACATTCGCAAAAAGCTGGAAGACGTGTACGAGTTGCCTTACAAAACACCTACTCTGCATGAGGTCGTGTTCAGCGATCGACGTCAGGCCCGCAATGGAATAAAGACAGGGGACATCGCCAAACGCCTGATTGACTATGGTTTCCATCCCTACACGACTTCGTTTCCTATGATCGTCCCGGGTGCGTTGATGATCGAGCCGACAGAAAGTGAGTCTAAAGAGGAGCTAGATCAGTTTGTTGACGCGATGCGTCAGATCGCGCGCGAGGCCGAGGAGAATCCTGGAATCATTCAGAATGCGCCGAGTGAAACTCGAGTTTCAAGAATGGATGAAGTGGCAGCCGCCCGCAGGCCCATTCTGCGCTGGCGTCCCGATGCCACTGCGACTGGCTGCTCTCCCGCGAAAAGCTCTCTGGTGCCGGCGTCAGCGGCTGAGGAGTACTAGACATAGTTGGTCTGCGTGATACTCTCAAATGGACGCGCCCGTAGCTCAGATGGATAGAGCGAACGCCTCCGAAGCGTTAGGTCGCAAGTTCGAATCTTGCCGGGCGCACCACCTCATAATGTTTATGATCGGATCACATGTGCATCTGCTGGGATGTCCAGTAGAGCATGTTTTGCCGACTATTCCTTGCGCTCATAAGACCGATATCCGTGCTTCAGAACCAGGTGGTCCCGCTTCGCATCCTCAAAATCCGCTTGCACCATTTCCCGAACAAGTTCCTGAAAGCCAATACGCGGTTTCCAGCCGATACGTTTATGGGCATAGGCGGCGTTGCCCAATAACGCTTCAACTTCCGCAGGTCGGAAGTATCGTGGATCAACCGCGACTACAACATTGCCGCCCTCATCCAAAGCTGTTTCCTCGATACCGCTGCCGGTCCAACTCAAACGCATTTCTAATTCTGCGGCTGCGATAGATACGAAGTCGCGTACACTGTGTTGTTCTCCAGTGGCGATGACGAAATCTTCCGGATTTTTCTGTTGCAGCATCAGCCATTGCATTTCAATATAATCGCGCGCATGGCCCCAGTCGCGGCGAGCGTTCATGTTGCCGAGATAAAGGCAATCCTGTAGCCCGATTTTAATTCGCGCCAGAGCCCTTGTGATCTTCCGGGTGACAAAGGTCTCTCCGCGGTTTGGAGATTCGTGGTTGAACAGAATGCCATTGCAAGCATACATGCCGTAGGATTCCCGATAATTTACCGTGATCCAATACGCATACAGCTTGGCTACCGCATACGGAGAACGCGGATAGAACGGGGTCTTCTCTGTCTGCGGCGTTTCCTGCACTAGCCCATATAATTCTGATGTGGAAGCCTGGTAGAAACGGGTCTTTTTCTCCATCCCCAATATGCGAATTGCCTCTAGCAGGCGCAGTGTCCCCATTGCATCAACGTCCGCGGTATATTCGGGTTGCTCGAACGAAACTGCAACATGGCTCTGAGCGCCAAGATTGTATACCTCGTCTGGTTGCACTTTTTGCATGATGTGAATCAGGCTGCTGGAATCGGTCAGGTCTCCATAATGGAGAATAAAATTGCGATGACTAACATGTGGATCTTCGTAGAGATGGTCAATGCGATTGGTATTGAAGAGAGAAGTGCGCCGCTTAATGCCATGCACCTCATATCCCTTATTAAGTAAGAATTCAGCGAGATAGGAACCGTCTTGTCCAGTCACGCCGGTGATAAGAGCGATCTTCCTTCCGGGTCTGTTTTCGTTGTAGGGTAATGAGTGCATCTGTAGTGAGGGATTCTCTGGCCGGGAGTTCTTATCCATATTCAGTATCCTTAAGGGGTCTCCAAAAATTGGACAGTTTAGTTTAGCGAGCGGTGTACCATACAAAGCATCTCACGCCGAAGTGGAACTACGAATGATTTGGGGCACCGTTGTTGAATTGAATGTAAGGCAGTTCTTCCACGGCACGTCGCAAGGACTGCTCCCACTGGGCATGAATCTGATTCAACTCCGAATCGTCTGCCAAGAATTTTCTATAGCGGTCAAATTTCATGCTGTCGTTTTTGTAGAGGAGAAGTTCAATAGGCGGCCCTACCGTAACGTTCGATCGCATCGTAGCATCGAACGAGAGCAGTGCATAGAGTGCAGCAATTTCTAGGGTTGTTGAGCCGAGTACAATTCCGCGATCAAGAATTGGTCGTCCGTATTTGCATTCGCCAATTTGCAGATACGGTGAATCTTGCGTAGCGCTGAGCGGATTCCCCTGGGGGTAGATTAAATATAGCTTCGATTCTTCTCCCTTGACTTGACCACCTAACAGGAGATGCAGATTAAATTTGTAATCGTCCTTTTCCAGGGCAGCGCGATCCAGGTCAGAGACACGCCGCACGCAATCTCCAACGATACGTGCTGCTTCGTAAAATGAGGTCGCTTTGGCCATACCCTCGCCCTCATCGAAATCATTGCGAAGCAATGTAATGACAGATTGTGTCAATGAAAGGCTTCCGCTGGTAAGAATTACAAAGGCCCGCTCCCCCCGCTGCAGAAAAGTGTGCATTTTTCTGCATATATTGACCTGGTCATATCCCGCGTTCGTTCGTGAATCGGAGGCCAACACTAGCCCTTGATGGGTCATGATACCCAAGCAGTAGGTCATTTTTGCTCCTGTCTCAATGTAATGTTGCAGAATTGCATACGAAAACTTAAAAGTCTGTTAAAGTTTTTGCATCATAGATAATTTACGGACAAATCCAGGGGTTCTGGCCGCAATGGCTGGAATCAACCTAAGGCACTTCTTTTCCAAGAAAGGCAGGACCTTAGCAAATGTTGATCCGTATCGGGTACGACATCGGATTTGATATTCCTTCGCCTGTAACGATGGTTGGGATGCTCCATGTGCATCCTTCACGAAACACGGATCTGCGTGGACCAGACGAAGTGATCGCCGAACCACAGGTGAATATCACCAGTTATTTGGATGGCTTTGGAAATCGGTGTTCTCGATTCCTGGCACCGCAAGGAAATCTTGCACTTCACAATCTTACTCTGATTGAAGACAGCGGTGAACCAGATGCCAGTGCTCCAGAGGCCGAGGAGCACCCAGTCGATCAGTTGCCGAATGAAACGCTGCCATACCTATTGAACAGCCGCTATTGCGAAGTGGATCAGCTCTCCAATGTAGCCGTGGAATTATTCGGGGCCATCGCTCCCGGTTGGGGAAGAGTCCGCGCAATCTGCGACTGGATTCATGCGAAAGTTACTTTCGGCTATCATTTTGCCCGTCCTACCAAAACTGCCTTGGACGTATTTACAGAGCGGGTCGGCGTCTGCAGAGACTTCCAGCACCTTGCCGTCACATTTTGCCGCGCGCTCAATATTCCAGCCCGATACGCAACTGGATATTTGGGAGATATCCGCGTATCGTTGCCGCCCTCTCCGATGGACTTTAGTGCATGGTTTGAAGTTTATCTTTCTAATCGATGGTGGACGTTCGACGCCAGGCATAACTATCCGCGAGTTGGAAGGGTTCTTATGGCAGTCGGCCGTGATGCGTCGGATGTGGCAATTACTACTTCTTTCGGACTGGCCAATCTGACTCATTTCAGCGTGATCAGCGATGAAGTTACCGGCTGAAGACTGAAAAGAAGCTGTACACCTTTGCGAACTTCCGGTAGCAATATTTCCCCAGATCATTTTTAGAATGATTCAAGCAAAGGATTCAAGCATGAACGCTCCCAATTCCAGTCACTTTGATGACCCAGCGATGAAGCGTAAGCGTGTCTTTCAGGCCGTCTGGTAAGTGATGGTCGGTTGTGGTGGAATGA
>JADEYI010000939.1_pt1 | contig 28018 bp, 32 predicted proteins | sample 8542331 | NCBI WGS metagenome assembly JADEYI01 (sample SAMN16510988, study PRJNA670497) | mine drainage metagenome | isolation source: biofilm near Copperflume 1 | place: Germany: Marsberg coppermine Kilianstollen | collected 2018-02 | reverse complement strand
GAGAACTTGCAGTTATGCAGAAGGATTGAAAAGAGCGTCCTTGTGCCCTGAAGCTAGGGCTTGCGATGAACAAGAACACTCAGGGAGTATTCTTGCTGGTTTTGGCGATGATGCCAAGGCCCCATCTAAAGGCCAGCCTGAAAGCGGTGCTGTACGTGAGCTACATCCTGCTGGGCTACCTGTTTGGTCTGGATGACAGTAAGGCTGGGGCTGAGGTACGTAACCGGATGCAGCCCGTGCTGCTAGAGGTATTGCCCACACCTATGCAAAACCGACTGTTCGAGTTTGGGCCGGTGCTGACGAGCAATCCGGATAAGTCGGGCACAGGCAAGCCAAAACTAAAAGCGAAACGGCTACAAACCTTGGAGGAGTTGCTGAAGGCCCACCCTGAGATCAAGGAGGTGCTGATTGATGCTACCGAGCAGGAAGTGCCCCGCCCTGTAGGCAAAAGACCTACTACAGCGGTAAACAGCAACGCCATACCATCAAAACCCAGGTCACCATTAGCACAGACCTAATCTTGCACGGCTCGGAGAGCATTGATGGCAGCGTCAGCGACCTCACCCTGCTCAGAGCCAGTGGGGTCATGTATCACCTCCCCCCAACCCGCAAAGCCCGCCTGGACATGGGTTATGAGGGAGTCGAGCAGGAGTACCTCCAGGTCAACATCGAAAAACCTATCCGCAACCAGCACAACCACCGCCTCACCCCCTTAGCTAAGGCTTGGAATCAAGTCCAAAGCCGGGCCAGACTTCCTGTCGAGCACATGATCGCCAAGCTGGAAAAGTTCAAAATCCTGGCCGGTGAATACAGCGCCCGACTCCACACCTACAACCCTACCTTGGCCCTGGTCTCAGGATTGGTCAACTTCAAAACCCTGGGAAAGCTGGCTTGGTGATACATCCAAGGCAAACTGACCTCTCCGACTTGCCTGAAGCTTTTTCCCTTTATTACGCCGATGGTCTTGTGAAGGCCGCGATAGTAGACTCCCATCGGTCGGGTTAGATCGTCACCGAACAGTGACGATCTAACTGAACTTGGTATTACAGGCTAATCGTGCCCTGTCCGTTGCTAAAGGTGATGGTAAGGGAGCTTCCGGTGGGCAGTGGGACATCGGTGTCGAGACTAAAAGTGCCGGTTACGGTGTTGGGAGTGGGGGGTTGGGAAATCACACTAATCATCTTGCCCACATTGTCAATGTTGCCGCAGAGGTTTTTCCCGCTGGCTGTGACCGTGCTGCCGGTTCCGCTCAAGGTGAGGCTGCTAGCGGTAGCGGCGAGGTTGGCCGGGCCGTTAGTGCCATCGTTGACGCTTACGTTGAGCTTGATGTTGCTGAGGTTGATGGTTCCACTCACAGGAGCATTGAGGGTAACGGTAAAGTCGTAGCAGACGCTAAACTTGCTGGGGCTCAAGGGAAGACTGCTGAGGCTGATATCCGCAAAGGTGGCGGATATAGCCCCGCTCTGGGTGGCCTGGCTTCCGACGCTGGCGACAGCCGCAGACGCACTTAAGGTCACCAATTTGCCGTTGAGGGCCAGGGGGTCACTGACTGTCACTGGGGGAATCAAACTGCTACAGCCTGCCAAGGCTAGGGCCAAAAGGCTGCCAAACAGCACTGAACGCTTCATAAGTGCCTCCTTACTCCGCTGGTCGCTTGTAGTCTACCGACCAAGATGAGTTTATTCTTACTTTTGCGGCAAACCTGCTGATTTGACCGCACTACCTGGCCTCGAGGGCCTTCCAAATCAGGTTGGAATACTGTTTGGAGAGCGCTTCTAGGTTAAGTTTCCCGCCGGGGTGATACCACTGATAAGTCCAGTTGAGGGCTGAGAGCACGAACAACGTGGCAACCCGCACGTCTTCTACTTGAAACTCTCCTCGTTTTGCCCCGTCCTCGATGGCTCTGCGCCAGTGGGCCTCGTAGGCATCGCGCAAACCCTTGACTTTAGCCTGGAGGTCAGAGCTTAGAAACTTCCACTCGTGAAAAAACACCGTGGCGCTCCCCAGTTCGCGTAGCACCACCTCGAGGTGGCCCCGCACCAGCCGCGCTAGCCGTTCCCTGGCAGGCAAATCTACCGGCACCGCCTCGGCGCTGGCTAAAAACTCGTCGGCAGCACGGTTTACCAGCTCAAAAAGCAGTTCTTCCTTGGAATCTATGTGGGCGTAGAGGCTTCCGCCTTGCAGGTTTACGGCTTTGGCCAGGTCGCGCATGGAAGTCGCATGGAATCCCTGGCGGCTGAACAGCTCGCCCGCAGCATCCAATATTTCGTTTCGGCGCTCCGAAGATTTGCTTTCAGCAGGGCGCTTGTTTGCTAAAGGCTTGTTTGACACCTTGGGGCGAGTATAGAGGCCCGCACACAGCACCGTCAACGTCAGGGAAATCTTGACGTTGGGCAGCTTCGCGCCTACAATAGCGGATGCTGATTTGGGTGTTGCTGCTTAAGCCGTGTGGTGAGTGTAGCTCAGTTGGTTAGAGCACTGGTCTGTGGATCCAGGGGTCGTGGGTTCAAATCCCATCACTCACCCCAAAAAACCCGGCCCTGAGCCGGGTTTTCTCTTTGTTGCACTGGCTTATAATCTCGTGTACACTCGCTTTTGCCCTTGCTTTGGGCGCGGATGGTGGAATTGGTAGACACGCAAGACTTAGGATCTTGTGAGGCAACTCGTGGGGGTTCAAGTCCCCCTCCGCGCACCAAGTACAAGATTTTGCGGTCGTGACGGTCGAATGTGCTTTTGACCGGTCACTAGACGGTTTGCAGGCTCGAGGATTAAGCAATGGCAGCGGTACTCAAAACTCACCTTGGGTTGTACACTGTTCCCTTGGTGACGTGCGAAAGCGCAGTCTGATAGAGGTGTGATGTGGCAGAGATTCTAGAACGCGAAGGATACCGCGTAAAAGTAAAGGTCGAGGTTCCCGCCTCGGAAGTTGAAAAGACCTACCAGCACGTACTGAGCGACTATGCCAGCCAGGTCAAGGTGGCGGGGTTTCGCCCTGGCAAGGCTCCGGCCAAGGTTATCGAGGCCAAAGTGGGGCGCGAGGCGCTCTTGGAGGATGTAAAAGAGCATCTGCGCGACCAGAGCTTTCCTGAGGCCGCCAAGGAACTCAAGCTGCTGCCGGTAGCCGCTCGAGTCCTCGAGCAAAACCTAACCTTCGGGCAGCCCTTTACCTACACCGTCGAGGTCGAGAACTATCCCGAGGTAAAGCTGCCCCAGTGGGAAGACTTCACCCTCGAGGTACAGACCCCCGAAGTCACCGACGAGGTGTTCAACCAGGCCATCGAAGACTTGCGGGCTCGCTACGGCGAGATGGTGCCTGTCGAGCGCGAAATTGGTGATAAAGACCAGGTGTTCATCGAGACCGACGACGGCGGACGCTTCCCGGTGAACATGGAGCAGGCCCAATCCCACGTGCGTGAGGTGTTGCTGGGCAAAAAAGCTGGTGACGAGACCAAGGTTCCCGTCAGGGACGGCGATACCATCCTGCGTGAGATTCCCACCAAAATCCTCGAGGTCAAGAGCCTGCAACTGCCTGTGCTCGATGACGAGTTTGCCAAAACAGTCGGAGAGGACGACCTGGTGACCCTCAACACTAAGGTACGCCAGAGTTTGGTGACTCAGTTTGAGCAGCAAGGCCGCAATGCCAAGGCCAATCAGTTGTTGGACAAAATCGCCGAGGCTTTAGAGATAGAGATTCCCCCTTCTATGCAGGCCACCGAGGAGCGCAGTTTGCTAGAGAGTCTGGCCGAAGACCTCAAGCAGCAAAATACCGATATCAATGCTTATATCAGCTCGCTAGAGAAAGACCAGAAGCTCGAGGAGTTCAAGGCCAATCTGAGCGAGAGCGCCACCAAGCGCATCCGTCGCTCGCTGGCGATGGAGGGTTTGGCCGAGCAGATGGGAACCGAGCTGAGCGCAGAGGAGTGGAATGCCTACCTGGGCGAGCTGGCCCGGCAGTACCGCACCACCCCAGCCCGAATGCAAAACGAACTCGAGCCAGCGACCTTAGACCGGCTGCGTACCCAGCGCACCTACGACAAGGCGTTAGGGCAGGCCCTGGATAAGGTCGAAGGCAAAACTCGCTAAACCCTGGATAAAACTGCCCAGCCTGCCTAGGCAGTTTTTATGTGCAGATGGTCGCCCTAAACACCTCGAGCGGTTTTCATGAACTTTGGGGTAGCAGACTTTTTGCAGAAGTCGCAGCGGATAGCCAATAGCACCTTCGGGACGATAGCTCGAGCTAGCTTTATCATGTTTCCCAGACGTACACTCAGGCCGTCCCAAGGGTTTTTCCGAAAACCCCCTAGATCATTTCGGAGGTATATTTATTGCGCTTATCTGAGCAGAGAACCGCGATAGAAGGGGGGATTCTGAAAGCGCCCGCTGCTTCAATCTGGTATCTTGGAGGCAAAGTTTCGAGAGATTTAGATTCAACTTATGTGGCGTGATGCCCTCTTGAGCTGAACCCAGAGCATAAAATGGAGCCGATATGGTAGTCCCCTACGTCATCGAACAGACCGCCCGTGGTGAGCGTGTTTACGACATCTACTCTCGTTTGCTCAAGGATCGCATCATCTTCCTGGGCACACCCATAGACTCCAGCGTCGCCAACACCATCGTAGCCCAATTGCTTTTCCTGGACGCGCAAAACTCCAACCAAGACATTCGCCTTTACATCAACTGCCCAGGCGGAGAAGTCACCTCGGGGCTTGCCATCTACGACACCATGCAGTTCGTAAAGTCGCCGGTTTCGACGATTTGTGTGGGCATGGCGGCCTCGTTCGGCTCGCTGCTGCTGGCCGCGGGCACATCAGGCAAGCGATATGCTCTGCCCCACGCCAGGGTGCTGATCCATCAACCCTGGGTTCAGGGTGGGCTGGGTGGACAAGTTTCCGACTTACAGATTCGTATCGAGGAGTTGACCAAAAATAAGCGCACCCTCAACGAAATTTTGGCCCGCCACTCTGGACAGTTGGTGGAGAAGGTCGAAAAGGATACCGACCGCGACTACTGGATGTCGGCGGATGAAGCCCAAGTCTACGGGCTGGTAGACCAGGTGGTTGCGCGTGAGACGTAATAAACCCACCTGCTCGTTCTGTGGGCGCAAGCACCCCGAGGTGGCACACCTGATTGAGTCGCCCCTGGGCGAGGTGTTTATCTGTAACGAGTGCATCGAACGGGCCAACGAGCTTTTGGAGAGCGAGCCCAAGGCTCCGTTTGCGGGGCCAAGCCACCTGCCCAAGCCCACCGAAATCAAGTATTTGCTGGATCAATACGTAATCGGGCAAGAAGCCCCCAAGAAAACCCTCTCGGTGGCGGTCTATAACCACTACAAGCGCTTGATGCACCCCGAGGCCGAGGTGCAAAAGTCTAACGTGTTGCTGATTGGCCCCACCGGAACTGGCAAGACCCTGCTGGCTGAAACCCTGGCCCGGATGCTCGACGTACCCTTTGCCATCGCTGATGCCACCACCCTTACCGAGGCAGGGTATGTGGGTGAGGACGTGGAAAATGTCCTGCTGCGGCTGTTGCAAGCTGCGGACTTTGATGTTCAGGCTGCTGAGAAAGGTATCATCTATATTGACGAGATTGACAAAATCGCCCGCAAGTCAGAAAACCCCAGCCTGACTCGAGATGTCTCTGGGGAGGGTGTTCAGCAAGCCCTGTTAAAGATCGTCGAGGGCACGGTTTCTAATGTGCCGCCACAGGGTGGGCGCAAACACCCGCACCAGGAGTTCATCACCCTCAACACCAAGAATATCCTCTTTATTCTGGGTGGAGCCTTTGACGGCCTCGAGCGCATCATCTTGAGCCGGGTAGACCAGAATCCGATTGGCTTTGCCAGGCCCAAACGCCTGGAAGAAAAGCCCGAAGTCACCCCCGACGACCTGGTGCACTACGGCTTGATTCCCGAGTTCGTGGGCCGTCTGCCGGTGGTAGTGGGTCTGGATGCCCTGGATGAAGAAGCCCTGGTACGCATCCTCACCGAGCCAAAGAATGCTTTAGCACGCCAATATCAAGAGCTGCTGCGCATGGAAGGCATAGAACTGCGGTTCACGCCGGGTGTGCTGCGGGAAATTGCCCGTCGGGCACTCAAGCGGGGCACCGGGGCCCGGGGGCTGCGGGCTGTGATCGAGACAGCCATGATGGATTTGATGTTCGAGCTGCCGGGTTCTGGCGTGCAGGACGTAACCTTCGACCTTCCTCACCTCGACCGCCCGCTCAAGGCGCTCGAGGAGGCCCGTCTACGTCAGGCTTCGTGACCTGAGAGCCAGGCTGGAGCACAGTTGGATTTTTCTTTGCCGTAAATAGGCAAGCAAAAAGCGAAGCTAGTGCCCACCCCCAGTGTGCTCTCGACTTGGATGTGGGTTTGATGCAGCTCGAGAATCAGCTTGGTGATTGCCAGCCCTAAGCCGGTGCTGCTCAAATCTTTGGGGCGGTTTTTCTCTACGCGGTAAAAACGGTCGAAGATATGGGGTAAATCCTCAGGAGGGATGCCCTGGCCGGTATCTGTAACCCGCACCGTGGCTACATTGTCGCGTTCGACCAAGCTGAGCATCACCGTGCCCCCGGTAGGGGTGTGGCGCAGAGCATTGTCGAGCCAGTTGGTCAGCACCCGCTCGATCAGGCCAATGTCCCCTTCGACCAACACGTTGTGATCCTGCGTTACCTCGAGGCCCACCCCCCGCTCCTGGGCAATCAGCTTGTACTTCTCGGCCACGTCGTAGACCAACTCGCAGATGCGGAAGGGCTCCCTTTGCAAGCCTGGCTGAGCCTCGAGCTTGGCGAGATCAAAAAGGTCGGCCACCATGCGCGAAAGGTGCTCGCTGTGGCGGAAGGCGGTATTTAGAAAGCGGCGGCGCTCTTCGGGGTCGAGCTGCTCGTCTTTCATCAGCAGGGTCTCGAGGTAGCCCCGTGTAGCCGCCAGGGGGGTGCGCAGGTCGTGCGAGATATTGGCAATAAGCTCACGCCGCCCGGTATCGGCGGCCCGCAAAGCCTGAACCTGCTCCTGAATCCGGGTCTCCATCTCGGTAAACACAGCACCCAGGCGGTCAATCTCATCCTCGCCGAGGGCCGATTTGGTCTTGGGCATGACCACTTCACCCTGGAAGTCACTCTTCTGGAAGGCCTCTATGGCTTCGGTCAGGGTACGCAGACGGCGCGTCAGCAAGTTGAACATGAACCAGCCCGCCAGTACAGTAAAGGTTAGCCCCAAGCCCACCGCCCACAAGGCCAGGTGCAAGATGTATACCCGCTCGGGGATGTTGACCGAATACATGGTGGTGCCGACAAAAAGCCCGGCCAGGGGTATCAGCAGCACCAGCAGGGCCAGGGCCAGTTTGGCGTGTAGGGTGTGAAGTAAGCTGGGGCCGGGTTTATGGGTCAATGCGCTAGTCCAGTCGGGCCTTCTCACTCTTTCCATAGCGCTCCTGTCTTCGCTAATAGCTGCTAGCGTGTCGGAGGATTAGCCAGTTAGCTACCGGCTATAGACTATCAGCTAGTAGTTAGAGCTCGGCGAACTTATACCCCACACCCCACACCGTGAGGATATAACGCGGATTGGTGGGGTCGGCCTCGAGCTTGGTGCGCAGGCGGTTGATATGCGAGTTGACAGTATGCTCGAAACCATCGAAACCTCCACCCCAGACTAGCTCGAGCAACTGGTTGCGCGAGTAGACCCGCCCTGGATAACGGGCAAACTGCACCAGCAGGTCGAACTCCTTGGCGGTGAGGTTGAGGGCTTTGCCCCCGAAGCTCGCGCGACGCTTGTCGAGGTCTATTTCCACGTCACCTACCCGCAAGGTCTCCTGGGTGGGTTCGGGTGAGGCCAGCACTTCCATCCGACGCAACAGGGCTTTGACTCGAGCCTGCAACTCGCGGATGCTAAAGGGCTTGGTCATGTAGTCATCGGCCCCGATTTCCAGCCCCAGCACCCGGTCTAGCTCGCTGGAGCGGGCCGTGAGCATCAGGATGGGCACATAGTTTTGCTGGTTGCGCAGACGCTTACAAATATCGAGGCCGTCGAGGCCGGGCAGCATCAGATCCAGCACCACCAGGTCGTAGTGCTGGGCCAGGGCTTTCTCGAGCCCACTGTGTCCATCCAGGGCTAGGTCTATCTGGTGGCCCAGATCGCCCAAGTTCAGGCTCAGCAGATCGGCAATGTCCCGATCATCCTCAACCACCAGAAGCTTCTTACCCATGCTAACCTCTCCGTGTTATACCCAGAGGGTATCACGCTCTCAAGCGGCTAGGGCCAGGGTCTCCAGGCGGCGCTGCAAACCTTTCTGATCGAGCCAATAGACCCCCCTCGAGCCCCGTACCAGACCGAGATCGCGCAGCAGGGTCAGGGTGTGGGTCATGGTCGGGCGCTGCACCCCCACCAGCGAGGCCAGTTCTTCCTGGCGCAGCCCTAGTTCTAAGCGGCATCCCCCCTCGGCTTGTGTTCCAAAGCGCTGGCCCAGCCATAGCAGGGCTTTGCTGACTTTGATCAGCACCGGAGCCTGAGCCAGGTCGAGCAGCTCGAGCAAGTCCAGCGTCCGCCCCGCCAGGGCCGAAAACAACGACTCAGATAGGTTGGGATGTAGGTGTAGCGACCTAGCCAGGGTGGCGCTTTCGATAGAGATCAGCCGTACTGGGGCCAGGGCCCTGGCTTCTTCGGTATGGATACCTTGCTGGCGGAGGCTGCCCAGCCCCAACACATCCCTCCGTCCCATCAACCCTACCACCCGCTCTCCCCCAAACTCGTTGAGCCGGGAGAGCTTGATCAGGCCTTCCAGCACCAGGTAGATGGCCTTAGCACAGTCGCCCGTCTGGTAGAGCGTTTCTCCCCGGTTCAGGGCATACACCTGCCCCAGGCTCTCCAGGCCCACCTGGGCCTGATTTCCTGACTTTGGGCTCAGGTACGGCAGTAAGGTTACTGAAGTCACCGGAACTGGGATGGATGGGGTCATGGGGTTGTCTCCTGCACACCAAGCTAGCCCCCAACCATTGCCACAGCCTCACATAAAAGTCACGAAAGTATCACGGTCACGCTTTGTAAATCACCAGCATTTCCTGCATCTACGCTCCCCACATCCCGTACCCATCATATTTCAACCATACGGGATACTCGTGGGAACCGCGATGATAATGTGAGCAGATAGGTTGTGCATCCTTTCACAAAGAGGTACAAATGTCCTGAGGGCTGATAGGCCTGATTGGGCCAAGCTAGCCCAGGAGGACAGAATGTCCAACAAGCACGTAGTGATATTGGGTGCGGGATTCGCCGGGTTGAACGCGGTGCGGGTGCTCTCGAGGGAAAGTGGTGTACGGGTCACGCTAGTAGATCGCAACAACTATCACCTGTTTCAGCCACTGCTTTACCAAGTAGCTTCGGCGGGCCTCGAGGCTCCCCAGATTGCCTTTCCGATACGGGCCTATTTGCGCCGCTACAAAAATGCCCGTTTCCTGATGGGCCAGGCCGAGGGGATTGATCCCGCCGCCAAAGTGGTGCTGGTGGAGGGAAAGCCCATTGCTTACGACTACTTGATGGTAGGAACTGGAACCCGCACCAACAATTTTGGCCTACCTGGAGTCGCCCAATACGGTTTTGGGATGAAGGGCCTCGAGGAGGCCCTACGGATTCGTGATCGCATACTGTCGGCTTGCGAGGAAGCTGGGCGCACTGCCGATGCTGAACGCCGTAAAGCCTTACTAACTTTTGTGATTGTCGGTGGTGGCCCTACCGGGGCCGAGCTGGCCGGAATCTTCAGTGAAATTCGCCGCCATGTAATTCCCCGTGACTATCCCGAACTCAATATCGAAGAAGTAAGAATAGTCTTGATTGAGACGGGCAAGCGCATCCTGGATGCTTTCACGGTTTCTTCGGCCCAATATGCTGAGGATTACCTAAAACATATGGGGGTCGAACTCCTGCTAGGCCAGCGCGTTACCGAAATCACAGCCATGGGTGTGCGGCTGGGCAGTGGTCACTTCATTCCCAGTTTTACCCCCATCTGGACGGCGGGGGTAACAGGCCAGACTCTGCCCGGACTCACCACCGTGCGGGGCAACCGAGTGGAAACCACACCGGCCTTGCACCTGCCCGCCGACTCCTCGATTTATATTGCCGGGGACATGAACTTTACCCAGTGGAAGGATGGCAAGCCCCACCCGCAGGTGGCTCAGCCCGCGATTCAGATGGGTTTGTTGGCTGCCCGCAACATCTTGCGCGACCTGCACGGCCAGGAGAAGCTGGTTTTTCACTATAAGGATAAGGGCAACATGGCAACCTTAGGACGCAACAACGCCATCGCCGAAATCGGCAGGCTGCACCTGCGAGGCTTTGTGGCTTGGTCGGCTTGGTTGGCCGTACACCTGTATTATCTGATTGGTTTTCGCAACCGAGCATTGGTGCTTTCCAACTGGGCCTATAGCTACTTCACCTACGATTTTGCGGTGCGTGTACTGCATGAACGGAATAACTTTCCTGTTATTAATCACGATGAACGAGACCCATTCGTAGATAAGACTGATTCACGCAATGAGATCGAGGATTTATAGCATCCCCCGCGGCTTGCCTAGCCGTTGCAGGAAGTCCTGTCCGTAGCGGTCTCGCAGGGTTTTATAGGGGTGTAGTGCAGCGAGATTTCGAGTAGGGCCTGCCCCCCCAAAGCTTGATGCCGGGCTCGAGGTTATGGGGGTCAAAATCCAAGACGATATTCTCGCCCAAATCACCAGAGGAGCAAATTGTTGAAGTATGCACCCCTGACGGGGTGCGGCAAACCTTGCAGAAAGAGGACAGGCTCGAGAACTTCCCTGCCCGCCCCGATTTTAGCTGTTCGGTGGCCGATTTGTTTGCCTGACGTGGTTTGTAAGCTGCTCGAGAATGCCCTCTGGGTCGTAAAGAATCCGGCAGCCATCTTTTATTACTCGAAAGGTTCCGGGGTCTACCGGGGCAGTGGAAGCCCAGGCGAGCGTGCTGAAGGTGAACTCGAGTTCGCTCCCGTCCTCTAAAAATACACGTCGTGACGAGGCCGCTCCGTAATCCTCGTCCTGCCAGCGTTTCGGTTTTGACACGGAGATTTCCTTAACCCACTTCGTTTCTCGCTCAAAAAGTTCTGGCTCAAACACCAACAGCATCAAATCCATGTCGGAGTTGGGCCGGGCTGCCTCTCTGGCCCACGAACCCACCAGCGCGACGGCCCGAACATCAGGGCGAGCTTCGGCCCAGACGGTAATTTGCTCGAGCAGTCGTTTTACAGCTTCAGCGGTCATATTCCCAGGATAAAGCTGTAGGGACGCATAGCTATGCGTCCCTACAGCACCTACAACTGAAGTTTAGTCGAGGAAGTCGCGCAGCTTGCGGGTGCGGCTCTCGTGGTATTTGAGCTTCCTGAGCGCTTTGTTCTCGATTTGGCGGATGCGCTCACGGGTAACACCGAAGTAAGCCCCGACTTCCTCCAAGGTGTGCTCACGCCCGTCAATCAAACCCTTGCGCAGCTTGAGCACCATCGCTTCGCGCTCGGAGAGCTTGCCCAGGGCTTTTTCCAGCTCCTCGCTGAGCATGCTCTGGGCGGCGGAGTCCACCGGCGAGGACATGTGCTCGTCGGGGATGAAGTCACCGTAGAAGCTATCTTTCTCGTCGCCGATGGGGGTCTCGAGGCTCACCGGTTCCTGGGCAATCTTGAAGGTCTCCTCGACCTTTTTGGCATCCCAGCCTGGCCCCATGGCCTCGGCGACCTCTTCGTAGGCGGGTTCGCGGCCCAGTTCCTGCTGCATCTGCCGGGCGGTGCGGGTGAGCTTGTTGATGGTCTCGACCATATGAACCGGAATACGAATGGTTCTCGCCTGGTCGGCGATGGCCCGGTTGATGGCCTGGCGAATCCACCAGGTGGCATAGGTCGAGAACTTATAGCGCCGCTTGTACTCGAACTTTTCTACCGCACGAATCAGACCCTGGTTGCCCTCCTGAATCAGGTCGAGAAAGCTGAGGCCGCGCCCGGTGTACTTTTTGGCGATGCTCACCACCAGGCGTAAGTTGGCTTCGATCAGGTGCTGGCGGGAAATCTCACCGTCGCGGGCGATGTGCAGGTGGCGCTTGACTTCGCGCGGCAGTGCCCGCAGGCGGGTATCTACGGCCTGCACGGTATCGGGGTCTACGCGTAGCTCGGTGCCGGGGATATTGGAGACCCGGCGGCTGCCCTGCACCTGGCTGCGCAGCACGTGGCGGATCAGTTCGGCCTCGAGGCCAGTCTCATGGGCCAGGGTTTGGGCGGCGGCTACACCGTCTTCCACCCGCCTCGCCAAGTCAATCTCTTCCTCCAGCGTCAGCAAGGGAACCTGTCCGATTTCGTGCAGGTATTGGCGCACCGGGTCGCTGGTAGAAACCCTGGGCAAAGGGAGGTCATCTTCGACTTCCTCCTCTACCTCCTCGGGGGGGATATCGCCGGGCAGGATGTCAATCTCGGCCTCGAGCAGGTCGGGCTCCTCGAGGTCGCCATCGGCGGACTCTTCTTCTTCGGTGGTCGGAGCCACCACACCTACCGCCGCTTTGACAACTTTGGTTATAGGCGGCTCCAGGTCGTCGAGGTCGGGGGCTTCGGCTTCGTCCTCGAGTTCTTCGGCGGAAGTGGGAGCCTCGAGGTCATCCACATCCAAGGCCAGCTCTTCCTCCTCGAGGTCGTCGTCCTTAGCGGGCAACACCCCCTTGCCCTTAGCTACCAATTTGGTCTTGGTGGCGGTTTGGACGGTGGGCTTGGCTGCGACCTTAGCAGGTGTTTTGCTGGGTTGGGGCAGCTCTTTGCCGACACTTTTGGCTTGGGTTTTGCTTTTGGTAGCTGGAGAGGGCTTGACTTCGGGTTTTGCTGCGGTCTTGGGCTGGCTTTGGGTGGGCTTGGCAGGCGGCTGAACCTTTTGGGCCACAGCTTTTTTAGGCTGAACGGGTTGGGTTTTGGATTTAGCAATAGACTGGCTTTGGGTCTTGGCGCTGGCTTTGGGTGCGGACTTAGTAGGAGTTTTGGTCATAGGTTTGGCGGTTGGAACTGCTTTGGTAGCAGCCTTGCTAGGGGTTTTGGGGTTTGGTTTTACCGGCTTTGCGCTGTTCTTCACGGCTTTGCTGGGGGTGGGCTTGATGGCTTTTGCGGGCGGGTGGGCGGCTTTGCTCACCGCGCTGGCCTGGCTGGATTTGCTCAGGGGTTTGGCGGGTGCTGTTTTGGCGTCAGGTTTGCTCTTTTGCGCCTTGAGTGAGCTAGTTTTCTGGGCGGGGGTCGGGGTTTTTTTCAAAATGATTCACCTCCGGCATTTCTGCATACTGGGCGCTTTACTGGGCCAGAATGACTTTGTAACTGGCTACTGCGAGTGTATGAACCTCCGCGAAACCTTCGGCTAGCAATGGCTCGTAGGGCAAAAATCGGTTGGCGACAAGATAAAATCTCCCGCCCCTTTCCAGGCGGGCTGCGGCTGCGGCAAGGAATGCGCGTGCGGTTTCTAGCACGACAAGGCCCCCCACATGGAAGGGGGGATTGCTGATTATTGTAGCGAATTTTTGCCCGTCCTGCAAGCCCTCATCCACGTCGGAGTGCTGAATGGTGGCCGATAACCCATTAGCCTGGAAGCCCGCTCGAGCGCTTTGAACGCTTACCCAATCGTCCTCGAGCAGAGTCAGGTGGGTAGCTCGATCGGCTAGGGGCAGGCTCGAGGCCCCGTAGCCAGCGCCTAGGTCGAGCACGTTGCCGAGTTCGATGGGAAGCTGCTCGAGCAGCATCTGGGTTCCTGCGTCGAGGTGTCCGGCGGAAAAAACACCGGGCAGGTAGCGAAATCGGTAGGCTTTGCCGAAAATCTCGGCCTCGAAATCTTCCCAAACCTGCGGTAGCGATGGGGCAGAGCGCTCTTTTTCCAGCACCGCGACCCGCACTGGGCCTTGGCGCTCGACCAGGAAGCCAAAACCCAACATCTTCTGAGCCAGCTTGAAGTAGTGCTCGAAGCCCTTATCCTTGCTGCCGGAAATCCATAAGCGTCCCCCTGTACGCAGGGCTCGAGCTGCAGCCAGCAGGGTCATCTCTACATAGCGGGTTCCCCGGTTGGCGGGCAGCACCAGGGCTACTAGATCGGCGGATTCGGGCGCTCTTTCCCAGGGGAAGCCCCGCCGCACCTCAACCTCTGGGCCAAAACTGCGCTCCAGACAGCGCAGGGCCGCCCTCGAGGTTTCTATTGCGGCCACCTTCATCCCCGCAGAATGCAGTGCCTGAGTCACCAGGCCCACCCCAGGATTCAAATCCAGAGCCTGGCTGCCGTGGGGCTCGAGCTTGTGGGCTAGCAACTGGTATTGCGGTTCGGCGAACCCCCTAGCCCCAGCCTTGATAAAGAGACTTCCACCAGGTACAAGAACCGGTTGAAGGGTGTGATACTGGGATAAAGTCACGAACCTATAGTTTACAAGCGGGTTCATTCTCAGGCAAGCCGCCTATAAATAGAGCGCCTCGACCCCCAATTGGCCCGCTTGAAGGGCCTTTTGGCCCATCTGCACCAGGGCCAGCCCGGAAGGGGGTTCGTCCAGGCTAAAAAGTCCCTGGGGCTCGAGTTCGCTCAGTTTGCTTCGGTAGGGATTCACGATTGCCCGTGCATTAGCGGACTGGACACTATATTTGGCCGCATAGCAAAGCCCATTGCGGGTGGTGTGGGCCACGCTGACGGTTTTGCTATAGCGCATCGCAACCCCTGCCAGGGTATCTACGCCCACCAGCGGAATCCCCAGCCCACGGGCTAAGCCCAACCCGGCGGCAATCCCGACCCGCAGGCCGGTATAAGAACCTGGTCCCCGCCCCACCGCAATTCCCTCCAGGGCTCGCTTGGACAGGTTATTGCTGGCGAGAAAATCCTCGAGTTCGGCCCACAACACCTCGGCATGGCGGCGCTCCAGGCGCAGCGCCCGCTCAGCTCGAGGCAGGCCCAAAACCAGATAGGGGGTAGCGGTGTCTATAGCTAAGACCAGCACCAGGGGAGTATAAAGCTGCTCGAGCAGAACCAGAGCCCTAGGGCTTGGAAAGGCTTAACGGGAAGACCGGAAGGTTGAGTGCGGCCAGGGTGGCGTAGTCGGTTTTCCAGCCCTCAGCCGTAAAGTTGAGCCGAGCCTCGCCGCTACGGGTAAAAATTCCGGTAGCGAGGTTGGCAACCACCTGGAAGCGCACCCTGGCGGTGTTGCCAGAGATGCTGGTTTGCAGGTTTTTTAGCTCGAAACCATTCAGCTTGGAAGCGCCCAGCATGAATACGTTGGGCGCACCCGCGATAAACTTCGCGCTCCACTCAGTGTTATTGCAGCGCAGGCCCTCGAATATCTGCTGTACCGCATTGACTGCCAGCGAGGCCGTGGGTTGGGGCTTGGCGACGGCGGCAGGGTCGGTGATACGGCCTACGGCTTCCTTGGCCCAGTGGCACGGAGGTACGTCCACGAAAGGCGAGTTGGGCACGGCCTGTTGGGCCAGCGCCAGACCGAGCAGCAGGGTTAAGGCTAGAATTTTTCCCATAGCATGAGTTTGCCCGACACTCAGCTTAGACGGATGAAACCCCTAACCCAGCTTAGCCCCGGTATACACTGTAGGGCGATGGAGAGAGCCTACTTTGGAACCGACGGTGTGCGCGGCGTAGCCGGTGAGCTGCCCCTAACACCGGAATTCGTCCTCAAACTGGGTCAGGCAGCAGGGGCTTATTTTCGGGCTCATGCCCAGCGACCTGGGGTGCTTTTGGGCAAGGACACCCGACAATCGTGCGACATGCTCGAGGCCGCCCTCGCCGCCGGGATGATGTCGCAGGGGGTGCGGGTGGAGCATCTGGGGGTGCTGCCCACGCCCGGCGTGGCCTATCTGACCAAGGCCCTGGGCGCGACAGCAGGGGTGATGATTTCCGCCAGCCACAACCCTTATCAGGACAACGGCATCAAGTTCTTCAGCGCCGATGGGGACAAGCTGCCCGATGCCGTGGAGTCGGAGATTGAGGGGTTGCTGTCTCGAGATTTCAAGACCGATGGTATTGGCACGGTCTCGGATTTCAGCGAGGCCGAACGGATGTACCTGGATTTCCTCAGCAGCAAAGGGGGGAGCCTCGAGGGACTGCGCATCGCCCTCGATACCGCCAACGGCGCGACTTATCGCTTGGCCCACCGCTTGTTTCAGCGCCTGGGGGCCGAAGTCTTCGTGCTGTTCAATACTCCAGATGGTCGCAATATCAACAAGGGTTGTGGTTCAACCCACCCCCAAGTCTTGCAAAAACAAGTAGTGGATGGAGGCTTTGACCTCGGTGCGGCTTTCGATGGCGATGGTGACAGGGTAATTCTGGTGGATCGCCTGGGGCGCGAGTTTCACGGCGACCACATGCTCTACCTCAACTCGGCGGTGCGTCGTGAACCGGGCGTGGTGGGCACGCTGATGAGCAACATGGGCTTGGAAGTCCGGCTGCGCGAGGCTGGAATCAGCTTTTACCGCACGGCGGTGGGAGATCGCTACGTTTACGAAAAGCTCAAAACCAGCAGCCTCAGCCTGGGTGGGGAGCAGAGCGGTCACGTGCTATTTCTCGACCATGCTCCTACAGGCGACGGGATGCTCACTGCGATTCTGACCCTGAAGGCCATGCGCGAGTCGGGGCGAGACCTTGTGCAGTGGCATGATGCCTTGCCGATGTATCCCCAGTTGCTCAAGAACGTGCGGGTAAAAGATAAACAAGCCCTGATGAAAAGCCCCGAACTGCATGCCGCCATCGCCAAGGCCGAAGACAGGCTTTCTAGGCAGGGGCGGGTTAATGTTCGCCCGTCGGGAACCGAGAGTCTGGTGCGGGTGATGGTCGAAGGCCCGGCAGAGCTGATTGAGGCGGTGTCCTCGGAGTTGGTGGCGATGCTGGAGCGATTGGATCAGGTGGGCCAAGCCTAGAGCGGTTTTCAGAAAGGATAGAACCGTCTACCCGCTTAGAAAGACCGTGCCGAACTCGTTTTTTGCCGCTGAGAGTAGTAGAAATAGTGCAAACCGCGATAACCATGACGATTCGCTTGCCAATTACCGTGCGCTACGCTGAAACCGATGCCATGGGGGTGGTACACCACGCTTCTTACGTGCCCTGGCTCGAGGCTGCCCGGGTGGAATGGCTGGGCCAGGTTGGGCTACCTTACGTGGACGTGGAACGGCGGGGTTTGGCTTTTGCGGTTATCGAGCTAGGTCTGACCTATCGCAACCCGGCTCGGTTTGGCGACATCGTAGAGGTCGAGACCTGGCTGGTAGAGGTTGGCTCGAGGGTGCTGCGCTATCAATATCGCCTATGGCGCGGCGAAGTGTTGCTCTGTGAGGGCTTTACTCGGCATCTATGTCAAGAGTTCTCGGGTAAAGCCCTGCGCATTCCCACCGACTTGCTGGGGGTGCTGGAGGCCAATCTACAGCGGGTTTGAGGGTATCTCAGCGCATCTTAAGCTCGGGCTGTTACCGTGAGAGCTATGAAACCTGGTCTATTTTTCCTGGGGCTCTCGTTGACTGCGCTGGGTTTGGGTATTGCCCAGTCCAACAATGCCGCCCAAGTCACGGTGCCCTCGGGGTTTGCGGTGAGCATTTTCCAGGCCGGGCTGGGTGGCCCCCGCATGATGGTGTTCGGGCCAGATGGCAAGCTCTACGTGAGCCTGATGGGCAGCGGCAAAATTGTGCGGATCTCGGTGGAGGGCGGGCGGGCGGGGCCGCTCGAGACCCTGAAGAGCGGTTTGTTCGAGCCTCACGGCCTGGCCTGGTACAAAGACGGCTCGAGCCAATGGCTCTACTTGGCCGAGGAGACCCAAATCCAGCGCTTCAAGCTGGTCGGTGACTCCCTGGGCTCAGGCCAGGTGCTGATTAACAATCTGCCCAGGGGAGGGCATATCACCCGCACCATACACTTTGGCCCCGATGGCAAGATGTATGTTGCCATCGGCTCGGGCAGCAATAAGTCCGACGAATCCGACCCTCGCCGTGCGGCTATATTGCGCTATAACCCCGATGGCTCCATCCCGGCGGACAACCCCTTTGTTCACAGTGTCGACCCCCGGCAACGGGCGGTTTGGGCCGAGGGGCTACGCAATGCGGTGGATTTCTTGTGGACTCCCACCGGTCAACTTTGGGCCAGCACCCAAGGCAGCGACAACGTGGTGCTAAAACCTGGTGACCCCCCCGACCTAGAGCCCTACGAAAAGCTGGTTAATTTGGTAGAGAAGGGCAAAAACTACGGCTGGCCCTACTGTATTCCGGCCAAGCTGGGGGTCAATACCCCCACCGACCTACAAATTCCCGACCCCACTACCCAGGCCAGCAATCCGGGTCGTTTCGATTGTGCCAAAGCCATACCCCCGCTTTTTACCACCGTGGCCCATGCTGCCCCGCTGGGCATGGCTTGGGGTAGCTCTTCTAACTTCCCGGCTGCTTACAAAAATAGCTTGTACATTGCCCTGCACGGCTCCTGGAACACTAACAACCCGGCCAACTACCGCGACTGCAAGGTACAACGGGTGGTGCTCGAGAATGGCTTACCGGTGCGCAGCGAGCCCTTCGCGGTGTTTAAACGGGGTCTTGATCAGCGCTGCGGCGAAGCCTGGGGTCGCCCTGCCGACGTGGTGTTTGGCCCCGATGGCAGCATGTACATCTCCGACGACCAGGGTGGGCGCATTCTGCGGGTGGTGTACACCGGTGGCTAAGCTCTAAGGCAGGTTTATAGATTGTGGCGGGGCGAGCTCGAGGGGTGAGTCAGATTACCTGAGACTGCTGTGGAGGGATGCGTCCCAACGGGAGCATCCACCGCTGCGCGCTACGCGAAGTAGGAGACCCAAAGGGCTGGGCATAACGCTGACGTAACCCCCCTTGTCCTATACTTCAGCCAGCAATATCGGGGGTACATCATGCACTGGCAAACCATCGATCAATATGAAGATTTTCAGCTAGGAACCGAAATCGTGTGGCTGAGCAGCGATGGGGTACTGCGCGGCAGCATCAGCGAAATGGCCCAATCCCCCGAGGGGACAGTGTTCTGGCTGTCCTGCGCACCATTTTGGGTCAAGCCGGAGGCTGTTCGCCACGCCGCAGCCCACTGGAAGGCCTCGAGCTTTAGCCAGCCTCCGACCCACCCCTGAGCCTGGGGTTCTGTCGCGGTTTCCACTATTTTTGCCGCTAGGAGTAGCGGCAAAAAAGAGCTGGGTACAGTTTTTCTAACCGAGTGGATGGCAAAACCGCTCTAACCTCGGAACACCCGCTTTACCTTGTCCCACAAGCCATCCGGGGCGACTTCCTCGCCCATTTCCTGGGCATATTGGCGCAACAGTTCTCGAGCCTTGCTAGAAAGCTGGGTGGGCACTTTGAGGGTAGTCACCACCTGTAGTTTTCCGCGTCCACGCCCACCGGGATAAGGCAGACCTTTGCCGTCGAGCTCGAATACCTCGCCATCTTTGGTTCCCGGCGGCACGTGTAGCTCGAGGTCACCCTCGAGACCCGGTACGTGGGTGCGGCTGCCCAGGGCAGCCTGGGCCAGGCCCAGCTCGAGGGAATAGATCAGGTTGGGGCCTTCGCGCTGGAGACTTGGATGGGGCTTGATATCGGGCCGCACGAACAAATCGCCGGGGCCGCCCGGCCCCAGGTTGCCCATGCCCGACACCCGCAGCAGTTGATTGTCGTCCAGACCGGGGGGCATTTGAACTTTGAGGTGTTCCTCGCGGCGCATCCGGCCCTGGCCCTTGCAGGTTTCGCAGGTTTCCTTGAGGGTGTAGCCCCGGCCCCGGCAGGCCACACAGGGAACTTGGGCTACCATGTTGCCAAAAAAAGTGCGCTGCATTTGTTCGACCATGCCGCGCCCACCGCAAGCCTTGCAGGGCTCGCGCTTGCCGCCCTGCCCAGCGCAGGTCTCGCAGTTGACCAGACGGTGATAAACCAGTTCTTTTTCGACTCCGTGTAGCACGTCGGACAGCTCGAGCTGCACTGTCGTCTCCAAGTCCTCACCACGGGGGGCTCTGGGGCTCCCACCACCCGGTGTGCGAAAGCCAAACACCTGCTCGAACAAGTCGAAGATGTCCCCAAAACCCTGTGCACCCGTGCCCCCCAGACCACCAGGATTGGCCGTGCCGTAGCGGTCATAGTTGGAACGCTTGTCAGGGTCGGAGAGCACCGCGTAGGCTTCGTTGATTTCCTTGAAATGTTCCTCGGCGGCCTTGTCACCAGGGTTTTTGTCGGGGTGATATTGCAAAGCCAGCTTACGGTAGGCCTTTTTGAGGTCATCCGCACCAGCCTCCTTGCTCACCCCCAGGATGGCGTAGTAGTCCTTCATCGCATCTAATATAAACGCACGCAGGTTTTTTTATTGCAACTTGCTACCCGAATCTGCCCCCAGGCTCACCCTGTTGGCCGGGGTAAGCTTTCAAGACTGGGCTACCCCAAGATTCTTTGCGAAAACCGCTCTAAACTGGAGGGGTCAGTAAAGGAGGTTCTATGGCAGTATTCCGCAACCAACCCTATAGCAGTGGGCGCTTTGTGGTGGATTTGGGAACCGGGGACGAGGGGTTTAGCGAGGTTCAGTTGCCTGTTTTTGCCGAACTGGGCACCATTTACCGCGAGGGTGGCGACAAAAACTCGGCCCAGCACAACCTGCCCCTACATCCCCAGTTTGGCCTGGCGGTGCTACGGCGGGGCTTTCAGGGCAGGCTCGAGCTGTACCAGTGGTGGCGTGAAATTGCCCTGGGGCAGGTGGCCCGGCGCGACGTGAGCATCAAGCTGCTCGACGAGAGCGCCTCCACGGTGGTAGTGATCTGGAAGCTCAAAAGTGCCTGGCCCTCGGGCTACTATTTTTCGCCTTTGTTGGCCGGTGGATGCGAAGTGTTGATAGAGAGCCTCGAGCTAACCTGCGATGAAGTAGAGATGGAGTGATACCTAACTGCCAATCTAGGACGTAATTTCTAAAATTTTTGTTGGGTCAAACAGTATGAAGACTGCTCTAAAAGTGGTCGTCTCGGACGTAGCTATGGGCTATCCGCCAGAAGCTATTAGCGACGTCTGCAAGAAGTCTAATCTGAGCAAACAGCACGATTGGTTCACACCGAGGCCGGATGAGTTTGTTAGACTGACCCTGAATCAGGCCGCTAACACCTATGTGATATACCCCTTACCCGTAATGGAAGCAAGGCTTGGTTCATTTACCCAAAACCTGTCAACGCCAAGGAGGGTTCATGGGATGGATTAACTGGTGTAGCTTTCTGCTGGGCGGGCTCATCTTGTGGCTTTTGGGATGGCTCTTGAGCTGGTTTTTTCGGGGCAATAGCCGCTTGCAAAGCGATTACGCCCAAGCCCAGGCCGAACTCGGGCGCTTGCAGGCCGAACTCACCACCGCCACCGCCGCTAAGGCCCGGCTGGGTTTGGCCGAGCAGGAACTTTCTGCTCTGCGGCCCAAGGTTCAGGAGTCGGAGGCCCTCCAGGATAGCCTTGAGCGCCAGGGTAAAGAGCTTTCGGCAGCCAGGCTGCAACTCCAAAGCCTGAGCACTGCCCTCGAGGAGAATACCAACCTCAAAACCCAACTCACCAGCCTCCAAGCCCAGCTCAACCAGCTCCAAGTCGAGCGAGACCACACCGCTAACGAACTCCAGACCCTGCGGGGCCGGGTGAGCAGTTTCGACCAACTGCAAGGCGATTACAGCGGGCTACAAACCCGTCTGGCCTCCCTCGAGGGGGAGCGCAACACCCTCAAAACCAAGCTCCAGAGTCTCGAGGCCGATTATAAAACCCGCCTGGAAGCAGCTCTGAGCGATAGTGAGGGCCTGAAAACAGAGCTACAGGGCCAGCGGGCCAAAGTCTCAGAGTTGGAGGCTAGGGGCCAGGAAAACATCCGGCTGATGGGTGAAATCGAGCGCTATAAAAACGAGTTTAGCGGCTTACAGTCGCGTATCGGCAGCCTCGAGCAAGAACGCACCCAACTTGCGGCGCAGCTCGAGGGAACCAGCGCCAACTTGGGCAGTTTGCAAGGGCGTTTGGGCGACCTCCTCAAGGAACGCGAGCAGCACAAGAACGAATCGGAGGATTTCAAGAGTCAGCTCGCGGCCATGGGCGGCTCGCTGCTGGTGCTGGAAACCTTGCGCAAGCGGTTGGGGGGGGTGGAGCCCGAAAACTTGGAGTCGCGCTTTGTGGCCCTCCAGACCGAGCGCAACCAGTATGCCACCGAGCTAGACACTGTGCGCAAGCACCAGGAGGTTCTCTCCGGCGAGCGTGAGTTTCTTCGGGCCGAAGTCGAAGGCTTACAGCGCCGTCTGGATGAGCTGAGCCACCAGAGCAATGAAATCCTGACCGAGCGCAACCGCCTGAGCACCGAGGCCCTGCGGCTGCGGGTCGACCTCAACCAGTCTCAGGGGGCCTACCAAGACCTCGAAGGAGCCCACCGCGACCTCGAGAGCCTGCGCACCCGCTTGCAAAAAGCTGAGGAAGAGCGCAATTGGTTCAGCGGTGAGGTGCAGGGGCTGCGCCAAGAACTCCAGGCCCATCAAGCCAACTCCACCGACCTCGAGCAGTTCCGGGCCAACTACACCGCCCTACAAGCCAGGGTTTCCGACCTGGAAGCCCAACTACACAAAGCCAGTGCTACCGCTGGAGAGGCTCAGGAACTCGCGGCCAACTACGCTTCGGCCCAGGCCCGCATCTCCGACCTCGAGCAGCAGGGAGACTCCAAGCGCGAGCTGGCCGAGTTTCAGGCCAACTATACCGCCCTACAAGCCCGCATTTCCGATTACGAGGCCCAGCTTTCCCAGGCCCAGCAGCGCACTAAAGAATACGACCAACTCGCCGCCAACTTTGCCGCGATGCAGGCCAGGGTCTCGGATACCCCACCCTCCCCGGTCAAACCCGACGACCTCACCCGTATCGAAGGGATTGGGCCAAAGATGAACAAGGCCCTCAATGCGGCGGGTATCTACACCTTTGCCCAACTGGCTGCTGCCCACCAGAACCAGCTCCACGCCGCCATCGAGACCGCCGGGATGCCCTTCGCGCCTAGCCTTCCGACCTGGGCCAAGCAAGCTGCCTATCTGGCGCGAGGCGACGAGAAAGGCTTTAGGGAGTACACCGACCATCTGATTGCGGGCCGCGAGCCCCAAGGGGGTGAAGCATGAGCCGGACCTGGACGGGCTACGACACCTTCAAGCTGCTGGGGGCCATCCTGCTATTGATATTGCTGCTGCTGTGCCTGGGCCGCCAGGGTGCGCTGGGGACAGCTTTCACCTTGCCCAGCCTCTCGAGCCCGGCCCTGGGCACAACGCTCCCGGCGAGGCTGGATTTCTCGGGCAAGGGCCAGGCCAATGGCGCACTGAGGCTTTTTCTAGGGGGCAAAGAACTCTCGGCCCAGCCGCTCAAAATCGGGGCCGATGGCAACTGGTCGCTGCCGGGAGTGGATATCTCCAAGCTGGGCCTAACCCCCGGCAGCTACGACCTCGAGCTGCGGGGCGTAGACCCCAACCATCCCGACCAGCTGCTAGGAAGCAATACCCTGGCCTTTAGGGTATCTAGCGCCACCAATACCGGCGGGTTGAGCATTAGCCAGCCTGCCGACGGAGCCCAGCTCGAGGCCGGGGGCTTCACCCTAAAAGGCCAGGGCAATCCGGGGGACGACCTAGAAGTTTTCGAGGATGGCATCAGCTTAGGCCGGGTGACGGTGGCCTCAGACGGCTCCTGGAGCCTGAAGGTGCCCTCACCCGCAGCCGGTTCCCACACCTATGAAGCCAAAGGAACCGCCGGGAGCGCCAGCACCAAGGTCGCGGTGGCGGCGGCAACCGGCTCGGCTACGAGTTGCACCAAGACCTTTACGCTCTCGCTGAGTGACGGCCAGACCGTCAACAAACCTTTCCGCTTCGGCGGCGAGGGCAGCGGCAAGGGATATACCGTCACCATCAAGCGTGGCAGCCGGGTGGTGGGCATCAAGGTGATTCCGCTCGATGCCACCTGTGGCTGGAGCTATACCTCCAACCCTGGCAGCGGCCCCATCATCTACGAAGTGCGCGAAGCCGGGGCCGTCTCGAGCAGCAAGGCCCTGGCTGTCCTCAACCTAAAAGTACAGTAGGCTCGAGCTAACTGCGTCCTGGACGGTGTTTCTCGATATTGATAGAGCAATTAGGCTGTCCGGGTCTAGCTTTAACCCTCGAGGTTGCCAGAAGGCGGCTGGGCAAGCTCGGGCTTCAGGCGAATCTCGCTTTGCTGATCGGGGTTTTTGCCGGTTTTGTCGGCAAAAAAAGTCTTGATTTGCTCGAAGTCGGCTGGCAAGTTTCCGCTGGGGTTGAAGTACCCACCCACGCCCACTTCCTTGCGCTTGTAGTCCAGATAGGCCAGGGCCAGGGGCACTTTGGCCTCGAGGGCCATGTAGTAAAAGCCAGTGCGCCAATAGAGAGCCTTTTTGCGGGTTCCGTCGGCGGCCACTACCACCCACAAGTTGTCACTGCGGTCAAAGATGCCGGCCACCTGGCTCACGAAATCCCCGCCCTGCTTGCTCCGGTTGACCGGTATTCCCCCTAGCCAGCGCATCACCAGGCCCAGTACCGGTGGGAACAGTTCTTTCTTACCAATCCAGCGAAAACGCTGACCGCTGGCCCAACCCCACAGCACGGCATAAAGAAAGTCCCAATTAGAGGTGTGGGGATAGCCTACCATCACATACTTTTTGCCCGTTGGCGGAGCCATTACCGCCGTCCAGCCCAGCAGACGCAGCATGGCAACGGCGAATTTTTGCAAAAGGCTATGCCCCTGAATGGCATATGGATGAGTGGTTATCATTCACCGGGTAGTTTAGCAGAAAGCCGGAGTAGCCTGAGACCAGGGAAGTTGTTTTTGCTTACTGCCAGGACTTAGCGCCGGAAATATACCTTGCGGTGGAATCTCATACCGACTTCAGATAGATAAAAGCTATCCGGGTATCCACCCACTATCGCGGTTCTCTGATTTTTGCCGCCCAGGGCGGTGGCAAAATATCAGATAGGCCTAGTAAATAGGCCCAGGCCACCCCAAGATTCCTTGCAAAAATCGCTCTAAGGGCGTGCTTGGACGGCCTGTTCAGCCTCGACTTCCCACAGCAGGTCACGTAAAATCCAGCCTTTGCCGGGCACGTCTAAGCGGCCTGTGGAAATCTGCTCGATCAGGTAACTGCGGATATGTTCGATGGGGATGCCCCCATGAATCAGCTCTCCCAGGTTGCGCGAGCCGTCCAGCAACACCGTGAGGTCGCTGGGGTTGGCGATACCCGCCTGGGTGCGGCGGGCCGAAGGATGGCGGATACGTAGGGCATACCAGGCATATTTACGCATCTTGCTCAGGTCGCCCTCGCGCAGGCCGCGCCAGGCCCGTTCCACCGCGATAATCAAGGGGACATTCCAGGCTTTGGCTGCGGCCCGGATGCTTTTGCCGCCAAAAAATACCGCGTAGGGTTCGATGGCCCTGGGGGTCTCGAGCACCCGACTGGGCGAATCGAGCAGGGTGCGAAAGCGCCCCCACTGGTCGTTCATGCGGGCCCATTCGCCTACCAGGGCCTTGAAAGGCATCAGGGGGATTCCGGGCTCGACCGACTGGGTAAAGGCAAAGCGGCCCTTGGGCGGATGCAGCGGAAAGGCACTGATGGCCTCGAGGCCCTCCCAGTCGAGGATTCTTCCGCTGGTAATCTCGCCCTCGCGCAGGCGCAGTTCCAGCGGTAGCCGGGCGGTTTCAAACTGCAATCCACCCGAAAGGCGCTGCGAGAAAATCATCTCGAGCACGTCACTCAGACCGATGGTGTCAAAATTTCCTTCCACTGATACCCTTCCCCAGCTTGCAATACCAGGGTATTGCCCTCTCTGACGTAGTCGCTCAAGGCTTGCCGGACGGCTTGGGCCTGGGCCGGGCGCACCAGTGCAGCCAGGGTTGGGCCAGCCCCACCCACGAAGGCCGCCAGCGCACCTGCGGTATAGACTTGCCCCAGGGCTGGTTCGAGTCCGGGCATAAGGTGGGCACGCGGGTGCTGGTGCAGCCGATCCCTGGCCGCCTCGCGCAGCACCTCGAGCCGCCCGGAAAACAGCGCGGCGGGCCACAGAGCACTTCTGGCGAGGTTAAACACCGCATCCGATAAGGCCACCGCTTGGGGCAGTGCGGCTCTGGCTTGGGCGGTGGGCACTTCGTAAGGGGGAATCCCCAGCACGAACAACAAGCCCTCCGGCCAGGGCAACGGCACCGCCAGAGGCGGGTCGGCCAGCGCAGCCACGAAGCCGCCATAGACCGCCGGGGCCACATTGTCAGGGTGGCCCTCGAGGGCTGCCGTGACCCGGAACACCCCATCCTTGCCCAGCCTGCCCCCAGACATCGCGTCGGCCAGGGCCGCCCCCGCTACCAGCGCGGCGGAACTGCTGCCCATGCCCCTGGCCAGGGGAATCGGGTTGTGGGCCTCGAGAGCTACCGGGGGGGCAACTTCACCCAGGGCTTGCCAAGCTGCCCGCCAGCCTTGATGAATCAGGTTGTCCGCAGAGAGCGTCACCGCCCCTTGTCCGACATAGCGAAACTGGTCTATAGCCGCAGGACGGGCGATCACCTCGAGGTATAAATCCAAAGCCACGCCCAGGGCATCGAAACCCGAACCCAGATTGGCTAGGGTCGCGGGCACTCGTACCTGTAGGGTAGAACCGCGTGAGTCTTTCCTGCCCATCATGGGATTTATCATACTGTTTGCCCCAAACCTTCCCGGTGAAAATCAGCGTATTTGCAGCCTGCTCTATGGCGGCTTTCTGGGTTTCTACTGCTTCACCAGGGGAAGGTGGCAAGCGGAGAGCTGAAGGCAACCGCAAAAGACAAAACCCAAAGGGCCAGAAAGCTACACCAGGACAACCTAATTGCCCTCTCGAGAAACACCGCCTGGGACGCAGTTTATGTTTTTAGGTTTTTGACTCTATCGCACCATTACGGCGCACTGCCTGTGCCGTAGGTGGCAAACACGATAGGTCAGGCTGTATAGACCATCAAAACCGCCAGATACATCCCAATACTCCCGGCCAGCACGAACAAATGCCACAGCCCATGAAAACCCACCACGCGTGGTAGCGGATTGGGCTTCTTGAGCGCATATACCACCGCGCCAATGCTGTACGCTGCGCCACCCACAATCAGAAAGCCCAGCGCCCAGGGGCCAAGCACAAGTTTGGGAATCAGGAAAATCGAGAGCCAGCCCAAGCCCATGTAGGTCAGGACATATATCCAGCGCGGAGCTTTGAGGGCGAAAATACGGAACAGCACGCCGAAGGCCGCCAGTCCCCACACCAAACCCAGCGCCCCGGTTCGCCAAGCCGGATCTAGGGCTTGCAGCAGCAAGGGGGTGTAGGTTCCGGCAATAAACAGAAAAATTGCCGCGTGGTCGAGCCGGCGGAGTGAGACCAGAGTCTTTTGCGAGACGTTCAGGGCGTGGTAGAGGGTACTGCTGGTGTACATCAGGGTCATGGTTAGGCCGAAAACCAGTGCCCCGACCAGCTTGAGTACGTCGCCATTGGCTAGCACTGCCAGCACGACCATGCCTGCCAAGCCCAGCGCGATTCCGGCGGCGTGCGAATAGGTATTAAACGGTTCACGCACCCGCCCAGTGGTGGCGGTAGAACCGGGGTCGGACAGATAAGGATTCTTCATTGTTTGCTCCTGCACCCCACACTACAGGGCCAGATTTGATTGTGACACGCTAGGTATGAGGATAGTTATGGGGGCTCAGGGCGGCCCAAGCCGGGTGCTAAACCGACGCTATGGTGAACCCGGTGCTCAGCCGCTGTCTCCCGAGGAGTACCTCGAGTGGGAGCATGGGCAAGCGACCCGGCACGAGTACGTGAATGGCTATGTGTATGCCATGTCCGGGGTGAGCCGCAGGCATAGCCGCATCACCATGAACATTGCCGTAACCTTACGGCCCTCAGCTACGGAGCGGGGCTGTCGCATCCACCAAGCGGAGGTAAAGCTCGCCCTGGACAAGATTTTCTGGTAATGGCCTACAACATACTGACGCGAGACAGATGGTAGTCGTGAACGAAGCATTTGAT
>JADEYI010000938.1_pt1 | contig 28035 bp, 23 predicted proteins | sample 8542331 | NCBI WGS metagenome assembly JADEYI01 (sample SAMN16510988, study PRJNA670497) | mine drainage metagenome | isolation source: biofilm near Copperflume 1 | place: Germany: Marsberg coppermine Kilianstollen | collected 2018-02 | reverse complement strand
AGCCACTGCCACAGTATCAATGTAGGCTCAGACGAAGGAGGGAGGGACGAGGCGTGACCAGGATCGTACTGGCCGACGATCACCCCATTGTGAGGCAGGGGCTGCGCTCTCTCCTGGAGGGGCAGTTGAATTACGAGGTGGTGGGGGAGGCCGACGACGGCTTTGCTGCCCTGGAGATAGTAGAGCTCCTCAAGCCGGATGTGCTGATTGTGGACGTGATGATGCCCGGTCTCAACGGCCTGGAAGTGACAAAACGCGTGCGACAGCGATCCCCCCAAACCCATGTGGTGGTGCTCTCCATGCACTCCAACGAACCATATGTGCTCGAAGCGTTGCGGAGCGGGGCCACGGCGTATGTGCTCAAAGGTACATCTACGAGCAGCCTGGCGGAGGCAGTACGCTCGGCAGCGACCGGGCAGCGCTACCTGAGCCCTCCCCTCACCGAGCGAGCCATTGACGCCTACATCCACAGGGCTGGAGACGGGAGTTCCCAGCTCGACACCTACAAGATGCTTACAGCACGAGAGCGCGAGGTGTTGCAGTTGACCGCCGAAGGGCTGTCCAACGCCGACATCAGTGGGCGCCTATTTATAAGCCCCCGCACTGCCGAGACGCATAGGACGAATCTGATGCGTAAGTTGAAGCTCCACAATCAGACCGAGTTGGTGCGTTACGCCATGGAGCACGGCCCTGCTCTGGAATAGGTGAAAGGCCAATCACCACATCCGCAGGGATAATCCCAGGTGCGTAACACGTACATTCCCACAGTAGACCCCTAGAGAAATCTACGGGTTTTTGCTGCCCTATCTACGGTCATTTACAGAGGTGAAGAGGCTACCACAAGTGGTCTAATAGAACATATCAGACCGGCACAATGACGTGCCTTTAATGGAGGAGTGTCCCGGCGTCCCAGAATGACTTTGTGCCTCATCACCCTCAGGCAAGGCGCCTGAGAAGAGGCCGTGCTTGTCGCTGTTTATGATGCCGACCTGAGCTATCGTTCACCAGAGGAGGAGCGCAACCAGGGTGGACCGTACTTATGTTCACCAACTTCAGATGCAGGCTTAGGAGGGAGGTATTTTAATGTCAGAACGCATGGATAAAATCGGCCAGGTAGCTCATGGAAGCTCCACGAACCCGCATCATGATGGCGCGTTGGCCACAGGCACTGAGTCCCGGCCCACAAAGCCCGGACAGGGGGTGCAACAGGCACAAAGCCAGCAACCCGCTCAGCATTGGCTGCTGCTCACGCTCGAGCACCTGTTGGCCATAGAGGCCCTGGATGTAAAGTCCGCCCTGGATGAGGCCAGCGACCTGGTTGCCAAAACTGTAGGTGCGGACAAAGTTGACATCTTCCTGTACGAGCCTGCCACCAACTCGCTCGTAGCGATGGGAGTGAGCCACAAGCCCCTTTCCAGACGGCAATTGGAGTTGGGCCTGAACCGCATGCCCTTTGCCAACGGCGGACGCAGTGTGCAGGTTTACATAAACGCGCAGTCCCACATAACAGGGCATGCTGACCAGGACCCCGAGGAGCTTCTCGGCGTCAAGGACCCCGTGGGAGGCCTGGGCATCAAGTCGGTAATCGCTGTGCCATTGTACGTGGCCGGAGAGCTTCGTGGGGTGGTACAGGTGGACAGCCAGCAGCCTGACGCCTTCACTGAGTACGACCTGCACTTCATGGAGGCGGTAGCCGGGTGGATAGGGATCATCACCCACAGGGCCGAGCTTATCGAGCAGATCCGCCGCGATGCTGCCGAAGAGGCCAAGCGCACCGCTGCTGAGGAGATGGTTACCATCATCGGGCATGACTTGAACAACTACCTGACGCCACTCACCGGCAGGGTACAGCTCCTTAGACGCAAAGCTTCCAGAGAGGGGCAGGAGAGCTATCGGCGTGACGCCGATGAGATAAGCAGCGTCGTCAAGCGCATCGAGAAGCTGGTGCAGAACCTCATGGACCTCGGCAGGCTGGAGCAGGGCATATTCCAGCTTGCCCGGCACAGCACCGACCTGGTGGCGCTGGCCGAGGATATCGCCCGTGCCCTCGGTACACCTGCCTGCCCCGTGGAGGCGCGATCTTACGGGAGAGTGCAAGCTGACGTTGATAAAGACAAGATACGCCAGGCACTGGAGAACCTGGTTACAAACGCGGTCAGACACTCACCGGAGGGCGCACCCGTCTATGTGACAGTTGCAACTGAGAAGCGAGAGGACGGAGAGTGGGCACTTATTGCCGTGAAGGACCAGGGGCCAGGCATAAGCCCCGAGTTGATGCCGAAGCTCTTCACGCGCTTCGCCCCGGGCCCTAGCTCCGCAGGGTTGGGGCTGGGGCTCTACCTGGCGCAGGGTATCGCCCACGCGCATGGAGGTGCAGTTACGGTCGAGTCCCCGCCTGGTGCGGGCGCTACCTTCTGCCTGTCGGTGCCGATGGGCATTAGCGCACCCCTTGAAGCACCCGGCTAAGAGTGATTGCGAGCTACACGCGGCGTGTGTAGTCCGCACTTGCGTCTGGTGACACAAGTAGCATTTACCGACCGCCGTCTTGATCTGGGCCGGAGTGATCTGGAGTACCGATAAGCCGCGCTACGATCTCTGGGATAGCGTCAAGTGTAAATGGCTTGCGCACAAAGGCGGCGAAGTTGGAATAGCCGTTGCCATTCGCGCTTGCTGTGGCACTTATCAACACTATTGGAATGGCTCGATGTGCCAAATAGAGGGAGTCGTGCTGGATAAGGTTAGCCATGTCGCGACCGTCCATAACAGGCATCCTGTGGTCAGTCACGATGATATCGACCGGGGCTCCATTTAGCAGGTGGCTAAGAGCATCTTTCCCATTACTGGCCGATAAAACCTTGTAGCCGCATTCCTCGAGAAGCTCTCGTAGTAGGTTCACCGTCGCGGGTTCATCATCCACTACAAGAACCGTAAGCATCGCGCCTCCCTCCCTCCCCATCTTCCCCTGTCTGCTCTGGCCCACCTGTAAAGCAGTGCGTGGGTATTATGGGGCCTTTGCGCGGGGCGCAGAGGGTAGCCTCAGAACGGAGTGTGGCGGTGTGACGCTAATCTTCTCTATATTGCTCCCGTGCTGCGAACTCTTCGGTTCTGGACTCCTCGCGACCCCACAGTTGCGAAGCCGCAAGCTGTATTGCGAAGCAACTTTGGTGCCAGGGCAGCAGGCTCGAAAGGAGAGTAAAAAGCAGCAAAGCTAGACCTCCATCGGCAGGAACCCAGCTCCCGCTAAACACTGGCACTCTCTGTGATCTCCACTTTTCCGTCTCAGGTACCACGATGTGGGGGTCATTGAGCTTGGAGCAAAAGTCTGCCCTTGTAAGCCGCAGGGAACAGGCTCAGCTGTTGCGGTTCACTCGGCCTGGGCGGGTATCCTGGCGAGGCCGGGAGCGGTGAAGGTGGGGTCGAAGGTGAATACTTCGCTGATTCCCATGTACTGCACGACAGAGTAGTTGATGCAATCGGTGAAACTCCACTGTGGTTGCTCATCATCCACAAAAACCTTCCAGGCACGATCAAAGATTACACTGTCGGCCATGAAGAGACGTAGGATAGCGCTGTTGGTTATGAGCGCATGAAAAGCCTGGGCAGCGTGGAGCGAGCCGAAGACTTTGAAGGCCGTGTACACCTGATCGAGCACGTAGTCGGTCGTCACGAGGCGCACGGGCTGGTTGCGTAGATATTCCCATAGCTGCCGAGCGGCTTCGTGGTTGGGATCGTTCGGGTTGTAGAGGGCAAGCCAGCCGCTGGTGTTGACAAAAATGGAGCGCGCCATCAGCGTATGCCCCCGTCACTCTGCGCGCTGTTATCGCCCGCGCTAAGCGCGCTGTATGCCTCGCTGAGAGCCGGCAGCTCCCAGATCGGGTCGTCTGGGTGAGGCGTGTTTTGGGAACGATCCGGCGCTTCAGGTATATTGGCGAAGTACTGCACAACTGCGTCGCGCACCACCGCGCTGAGTGGCACGCCCATCTCCTGTGCCTGGTCAACCAGCCGTTCGTACATGCCCCTTTCCATGTAGAGGTGTACGTCAATATTCTGGCGCATCAAATCTCTCCTGCATAGGGTTACTCCTGAAGATACTGCTCAGTTTACAACTTGGAGGCGGGGTAGTCAACGTTAGCCTTAGGGATCAGGGATCAGTAGCTGGGGTGGCGCAATCTTGAAGGAGAAGCTGTGGAGGTGTTGCTCCCTCACCTGCCCTCACCCGCCCTCACCCCCAAACCCCCTCTCCCATGAAGGGAGAGGGGGCTTTCTTCTTGGGAAGAGCCAGGAGTAAAGCCCTCTCTCCCCTTGTGGGAGAACATCTGTATCCCCGTACACTCAGCAGGAGTAAAGCCCCCTCTCCCCTCGTGGGAGAGGGGGTTTGGGGGTGAGGGTACGTAAGGGTAGTTGGCGCAACACCCGCACGGATACCCCAAGAAGATTGCGCCACCCCAACTCTGAACACTTACAATAATGAACCTTTTTGCCATTTTCGTTGTGTATATATGTGCAAGGGTCAGTGGCGCAACTGCGAAACCTCAGCAGTGACATTGCACAACTTCTGCGAGTCTTGCCTTTCTATGCAAAATGTGGTACCATCAACTTTATATGCGTAGAGGCGCTCGCTTACAAAAGCGAGGTTGTGCAATACCATATGTAAAAACTGAAGATTGGGCAGAAAAGGAACAAAATTTACTTAGAAGGGGGGTGGGAACGGACACCGGCTCCTGTAGGGGTACAAGGAGCCAGCGCAAAGCGTAGCGTGTCAGATAGAGAAAGGGGCGAGGCGTATTTTAGAGCAACACGCCATGCCATAGCTGACCTGTCACAGCCCCATGTGGCGGCTCACAACGATTTTCGTGTGAGGTTTTAGCTTTTACATTACCTTTTTGGCTTTACGCCGATTTAGGTAGGAGGAGATAATGAACAAATCCAAACACGGTATTGGCCGTATAGCCGTTTACGCAGGCGTAATCGGCGCGATGGCGGTATCGCTCGTTCCGGTCACGTCGCAGCCAGCGGCGGCCCAGGGCGCATCCCGTAAAATCGGCAACTTTACAGTGTCAGGCCGCTTCCTGGAGGTATGGAGCGCACAGGGCAGCGAGCAGAGCAACACCTATGTGAACGGACTTGCTATCACAGATGTTCGCCCTGAAATCTCAACAGAGAACGGCAAGACATATCAGACCCAGTGGTTCGAGCGCGCACGCTACGAAGCGCACCCTGAGAACAAAGCGCCCTATGACGTGCTGCTAGGCCGCCTGGGAGCTACTCTCTCTGAGGGCCGCCCTTCGATAGACCCCGCTACAAAGCAGCCCCGCAACCCAGCTGATGCGCCCTTCGTAGGCGTAGACAAGCCGGGCGACCTGAGCGCCACCAAACTGTGGTTCCCAGAGACACGCCACACAATTTCAGGCAAAATCCTGGAATACTGGAACAAGTACGGCGGATTGAGCCAGTTCGGCTACCCGCTGAGCGAGCAGTTCCAGGAAGTATCTGCCACAGACGGCAAGACATACACTGTGCAGTATTTCGAGCGCAACCGCTTCGAGCTGCACCCTGAGAAAGCAGCGCCCTACGAAGTAGAGCTGGGCCTCCTCGGTGTACAGCAGTACAAGGCAACCCCTGTCGCTGCTGACGCGCTGCCTATAGCCCCTGTACCCAACCAGGGCACCAGCAAGACCACCATGGTAATCGGCTCCCAGCAGGAACCGCAGGACATGACGGTCTTCAACAACGCCGCTATCACCACCCGCATACTTGCCCTCACCGACAAGGGCCTCACATACCGCGATGACAACGGGACTCCCTTCCCTGAGATTGCCTGGTATGTGCCCACCCTTGAGAATGGCGGCGCATACTATGTAGGTACAGGCGACGACCGCCACCTGGTTGTGAAGTACAAGCTTCGCCAGGGGATCAAGTGGTCGGACGGCAGCGAAATTACCTCCAATGATGCGCTCTTCTACTTCAAGCTCGTCATGAACCCCGCATCTCCGGTGGTGAGTCGTTCCGAGTATCAGAAGCTGGAGAATGTAGACAACCCTGACAAGTACACGGTTATCTACAACTACCGCTCACTCAATGGGCTTAAGGCCTACTACAACAGCCTCCCCGACAAGGAAAACTACGGCTTCCTGAAGGTGTACATAGACGCGAGCAAGCCTGCAGGCTCCCTTACCTACTCCGAAATCGGCGGCATTTACCCCAGCAAGGCGCTGGCGAACATCCCTCCAGACAAGATCAGGACCTCCCAATTCGGCACCACGCCTGTAGGCGCTGGCGCATGGAAGGTTCAGAGCTGGAACAAGGGGCAGGAGATGGTGCTTGTCGCTAACGACCAGTACAACCTGACCGCCCCGCCCGCAATCAAGACCATCAGGATCAAGTTCATCACTGACCTGAACCAGATGATCGCACAGGTCAAGACAGGCGATCTTGACATGATCTTCTCCGAAGGCTTCAAGAACATACCCGCCGACAAAGCAGGTATCGAGGCCGCAGGTTACAAGGTCGTGAGCCGCCCGGCCTTCGGCTGGGAGCACCTCGACTTCTACTTCGGATACGCCCCATTCAAGGAACTGGCGGTTCGCCAGGCAATCATGCAGGGCATCAACCGCAAGCGCGTCGCCGACGTGGTGTACAAGGGATCGGCCAGCGTGATGAACTCAACTGTCCCGCCTGTCGCATTCCACTCTCTCGATAACCCTGACTTCGCCAAGAACTTCCCGGACGTGGCCGCCAAGTACAAGTTGCCTAACAACGACTACAACCCGACCAACGCCAAGAAGCTCCTTGATGATGCAGGCTGGAAAGTGGGCGCTGATGGTATCCGCGAGAAGAATGGTGTGAAGCTTTCCTTCGAGTACGGAACCACCACCAACGCCACCCGCCAGCAGAACCAGGCCCTGGTATCGGCTGACCTGAAGGCTATCGGTGTAGACGCCCAGACCAAGAACTACGGAGCAGACGTCTTCTTCGCCGGTGACAACACCGACCCGCGAGCCAACGGCACAACCAAGCTGGCCGAGTTCGCCTACATCGGCGCTGTTGACAGTGACTTCAGCAGCTGGACCTGCGACCAGCAGTGGAATCCGACGACCTTCGCAGGCGCTAACAACCAGCAGTACTGCAACAAGGCCCTGGATACCGCCAACGGTCTGTACAACGCTTCGGCCAGCCAGGCTGAGGTAGCCCTCTATTCGGCTCAGGCCCAGGTGATCCTCGCCAACGACGTGGTGGTTATCCCGCTGGTACAGCAAGCCAACATCGAAGTAGTGCGCGCCAGCCTCCAGAACTTCAAAGAGGCCAACAGCCAGTACGCTTCGACCTTCAACGCCACGCAGTGGACCTTCAAATAAAGCGTATGACTAGCCATCTGCAGGGGTCGAGTATAACTCACCCCTGCGGAGGATAGCGTTGCCGGGTCGAAAGATGCGGCAAGACAAAGATACAAGGGCGCACATATGTGCGCCCTTGTATCTCTCAAAGGCAAACAATATTCACGCTATATAACACAAATACCAAGACAGCAATATGCACGCTATACAAATATCAGATTTCATAATCAGAATCAGCCGGAAGCTAATTCCTGGAGAGACAACGGCCGACGGCGCAGAGCTGAACGACCGCGCCTACACCGAAGCTCTGCTCGATCTTCAACTGCGCTATTTTCTTCAAGCTGAGTACGGCAAAGAGGAGCCGTCTTCTGACGTTCTCCCACAGGTCCTCAGGGCCATACATCTTTACAAAGAAGAAGAAGCGAAGCGCAGCAGGATCAGCCTCAAGACGAGAATGGAACGAATCGTTGGGCAGCTTGGCCGAGGTCTGGCTGTACGCTACCGGGGCATGGCCGGAGCGGGGACCGGGCGCATTCTATCAGGCGGGCTGGTAACAGCGCTCCTCATGCTGGCTACATGGCCAGGGATGATGCAGATATTGGATAATAGCCATGAGGTAACATTACATAGAAGCAACATGGTCGGAGAGAGCGCCGGCAGCGTTGCACCCACCAGCCCGGTAGTAGAGCGCCCGACGTCTCCAGCCGCCACGGAGCCGGCGTTACCTGTGGCGGGCCAGCAGATATCTCCTGGCCGGATATATGTGGACCCGCGCCTGCGATTAGAGCAGAAGACGGGTGAGGACCTCGGCGTCTCAATAGAGCCTCTCGACACCTCCAACCAGCGCTCTACGCCTCGCGACATACCGAGCGAGAAAACAGCCCAACCTCAGACTGAGCCAGACTACATACGCCCTCTTACAGGGCCGGAGTAGCTTTCACATAGTCCAGGATGTCCCCGCCTGGTTGACTGTAGTATGGCCGATGGATCATCGATACTACCATACCTGCGGTCCACTCCTAAAACACGATTACCTAACGTACCACTTTATTTGGCCTCCTGTGCAACTTCCTTGCCTTTGTAATCCATTCTGTGAACCTCATAACCCGTACTGTTGTGTTAATGAAGACGGCAAGGAAAAACTCAGGGGAATATTGAACCTGAGCTGTGCGCAAGCTGTGGTTAACTGTATAATTCGCCTACTCACAATCGGCGCTCAGCTCAACTTAATAAAGCATCCAAGTAGCTAACTGGAGGTAGAGAGAATGGCAACATATATCAGCAGGAGGTTGTTACAAGGCGTGGTGGTGCTCTTTCTTAGCACCTTCCTGATCTATTCAATCTTGATACTCACACCGGGCGGGCCTAAGGACCAGATACGGCAGATGAAGGCTGAGGCTGTGAATGGAAAGCCCATGAACCCCAAGCTGATTGACTACTACACTCAGCTTTATGGCCTCGACAAACCTTACCCGATCAACTATCTCACCTGGCTTTTCGATCCCTCCAAAACTTCTGAAGTTACCTACGGCTTGGATGGCAACGTAGTTACCAAGACCCTGGGGATAAACCTCTTTGGCATTATCAAGGGCAGCGGCATAATTACCGGCAACCTGGGCAACTCGGTCAGTGTTGACACTGAGAAGCCGGTAGCGGGCCTCCTAGGTCTCCGGCTAGGCAACACCCTGGCCCTTATGGGCCTCTCTACCCTGGCCTCCATCCTGATAGCTCTGCCCCTCGGCATTATCTCCGCAATCAGACAGTATTCTCGGCTTGATTACTCGCTGACAGCGTTCTCCTTCGTCGGCATATCAATGCCTAGCTTCTGGATGGGGCTGATGCTGATAATCCTGCTGGCGATCCTACCCAGGGAGTTACATAATACTGTGTTCCCCTGGCTACCATACCTGCCGCCGGGAGATACCGGCAATGATAACGTCATTGATCGGCTCTACCATCTTGTGCTCCCTGTAATGGTATTGACCTTCATAAACGTAGCCGGCCTCTCGCGCTACGTACGCTCCTCTATGCTTGAGGTGCTGAAGCAGGATTACGTGCGCACCGCCTGGGCAAAGGGCTTGCAGCAGCGCATGGTAATTCTCAAGCATGCTCTGCGTAACGCGCTGATACCTGTTATCACGATTATCACCCTCGGCATACCCGCGCTCTTCAGCGGCGCGATCATCACCGAAACAGTTTTCAACTACTTCGGCATGGGCAAGCTCTACTTTCAGGCAGTGACCGTGCTCGACATCCCGCTGGTGATGGGCTTCTTGCTTATCAGCGTTGTTCTCATTATCCTCTCGAACATCCTGGCCGATGTGCTATACGCTTTCGCTGATCCGAGGATCCGATACAGCTAAGAACAGTAGCCGAACTCTGGCAGGGGGCGGCTGAAACCCGTCCCTGCGCGGTGGCAACAGAGGGCCTGTTGCATAGTCTTACGCATTAGAAAACAACACTTCAGGTCTAGCGCGTCGCGCTACAGGAGGATAACGCAATGGCGACAACAGCAGCACGATTAGAGGAGCGGTTAGCTCCTGCTGAAGCTAGCCAGTTAGCAATCACGTGGCGGAGATTCCGCAGGCACAGGTTAGGGCTGGTTGGTATGGTCACACTTATTGTCCTGGTACTGGCCTGCATTTTTGTGCCGATGATCGTGCAGGCAACTACAGGCTTCACCTATGAGTCCATAGATGACGAGGCGCTGATCCCGCAGGTAGTCAACGGCAACATCACTTCAACCAGGCCCATGTTCTATGCCAGCTCTAAGGGGATACACATCCTGGGCACTACTGATGTCGGCAGAGACGTATTTACACGTCTATTCTACGCAGGGCGCTTCTCGCTGGCGGTGGGCGTGATTACAGCCCTTATTGTGCTTTTCATCGGTGGCCTCGTCGGGTCGCTTTCCGGCTTTTACGGCGGGTGGATAGACACCATCTTGATGCGGTTCGTGGACCTGATGCTCGCGATCCCGACATTGCCGATCCTGCTGATCGCCTCAAAAATGCTTTCTCAATCGCAGATCATGGACCAGACTTTCGGCAGGGGCCTCGGCTCGGTGATCACTATCATCGTAATACTGGCAATCTTCGGCTGGCTGGGTATAAGTCGCCTGGTGCGCGGGTCAATTCTGTCGCTGCGCTCGCTGGACTTCATAGAAGCGAGCAGGGCGCTTGGAGCCAGCGATCGGCGCATCATCCTGCGCCACCTGTTGCCCAATTCCTTTGCGCCCATTATCGTGGCGACAACCCTGGGTGTGGGTGATTTCATCATCGCCGAGTCGTCTCTATCGTTCCTGGGCCTCGGCATTCGCGACCCGACCCCCTCCTGGGGTAACATGCTCGAAGGCGCACGCGAGTATATGCAGTTTATCACCAACATCAACCCATTCGAGGAAATACGGGGCTATCTGATTCTCTTCCCCGGCATCATGATCCTGATAACTGTGTTGTCCATCAACTTCATGGGCGACGCCTTGCGCGATGCGCTTGACCCACGCCTCAAGATGTAAAACCAGCAAGTAAAAATACAAAGAAGGGAGAGTGCCGGGCACTCTCCCTTCTTTGTATTTAAGCCGTTGCCAGGTGTAGGATTTAAGGTGAGTGCTCAGAGGGAATATTTTTGTAGGGGCGCGGCGTCTTGGCAGTGGTTATCGGGGTGTCAGCGACGGTCGAGGAGAGCTATGCGCACCGCCAGAGCTATGAAGACCCCACCTGTGAAGAAGCGCTGTGCACGGACAAGGCCGGACCGGACCGCCAGCAGGTTGCCCGCTAGTCCGGCCAGGAGAGCCACACAGGAGTTGACTATCACGCCCGATGTGTTGAAGAGGACGCCGAGGAAGATAACCTGCGAGGCGAACGGCCCGCGACTCTGGTCAACGAACTGTGGTATGAAGGCGATAAAGAAGAGCGCCACCTTAGGATTGAGTACATTGGTGATAACCCCCTGCCTGTAAATGCGTCTGAGGCTGTCTCGGTTAACTTCTTCCGTGCCACTCTCCTTCTTTCTGGTTAGTAGAATGCGCATCCCCAAAAACATAAGATAGGCAGCCCCGACGAGCTTCACAGCTTCGTATGCTAGGGGAAGCGACACCAGCAAAGTTGATAAGCCAAAGGCTACTGCAAAGATATGTACAAAGGTGCCGGTGCCTATCCCCAGGGCTGAAATAAGGCCTGCCTTCCGCCCCTGGCCGACGCTGCGGGCAATCACGTAGAGCATATCAGGCCCCGGCGTCAGATTAAGCGCAAGGGTAGCAGCCAGGAATATAGCTAATGTAGATGTGTCCATATCCGGTAAGTTATGCCTTCTGAGTAACAGCACCGCCCCGCAGCTTTATCCGTCGGGCGTAGGAGATGGCTGCCCCCTATCAGGTCTATTCTTACACCCACCCTTACAGAATAAGCATCGCGTCGCCAAAGCTGTAGAAGCGGTACCTTTCGCCTATCGCTTCATTGTACGCTTTCATGATAAGGCTGTATCCGGCGAAGGCTGAGACAAGCATCAACAAGGTAGTTTGCGGCAAGTGAAAGTTTGTGATCATCGCATCTACCAGCCTGAAGCTGGATCCAGGGCTGATAAATAGCTCAGACCAACCCTCGTCAGGCACTACCTCTTTGGGGCCTGCGCCGCAGATACCCTGCTTTTCCGCCGCCGTTTCGAGCACGCGCACGCTGGTGGTCCCAACCGCAATTATTCTTCCTCCTTCTGCCTTGGCGCGATTGATTGCCTGCGCTGCTTTTGCGGGCAACTGGTACCACTCGCGATGCATCCGGTGGTCGCTGATAATTTCCTCATGCACGGGCCTGAAAGTGTCAAGCCCCACGTGAAGCACTACAGTTGTGAAGCCTGCGCCTTGAGCCGCCAGGCTCTTTATCAGGTCATCTGTGAAGTGGAGCCCGGCTGTAGGGGCTGCCGCTGAACCTTCAACGCGAGCGTAAACCGTCTGGTAGCGCTCAGGGTCACTTAACTGCTCATGGATATATGGAGGCAGAGGTACCGCCCCAAGAGAGCTTAGCATCGGGCCCGGGGGCCTGCTGAAGCGCAGTATCCGGCTTCCTAGCTCTCCTTTTTGGCTGGCTTCGGCTTCCAGGTAAGGTCCGGCGGCAGGATCGCCAAAGCCGATGCGTGTGCCGTCATGTATGCTCTTGCCGGGGCTTACAAGCGCCTCCCAGGTAGCAGGCTCCCCGCCTTCTTCTTCAATCTGTGGGAGCGGCCTGAGCAGTAGCGCCTCCACTTTGCCGCCTGTAGACACTTTCCGCCCGACGAGCCGCGCCCTGAGTACCCGGCTCTCGTTCGCCACGAGCAGATCGCCGGGGCGCAGATATTCGCCGATCTTATGAAACCGCCTGTGTTCTAGCTTGCCGCTAGCTCGATCCACAACCAGGAGCCGCGAATGATCGCGAGGCTCAACAGGCGTCTGTGCGATAAGCTCTGGTGGAAGCTCGTAGCTGAAATAGTCCGTTCGCATGGATTTATTATAGCAGACAAGTGGCTGGCGAGCGGTTACGAGTTACAAGTGACTACCAGTACTGATCATTGACCACTTGATTGTGATCTCTTTCCGCGTGGACTATTAGCTTCTGGTTCGATTCTTGCTTCCAGAGTACCTAGGCTTCTGTGCCGAATTGAAGTACACGGAAGATGAGAGATAATCTCAGATGCCGCAACATACTGATTTACAGAGTTCCACATGTCTGATACCGATAAATCTACAACTCATAAAGGCAGTAAGCGAGGCAGCGGCTCCCGGCGCCCCCCCGACGGAACGTTTGCCCGGCACGCAGATGCTCTTGCGCGCATATCAGCTATTGCCGTCGCGTCTGCTGAGCCGGATGTTGCCTTGCAGCGAGTGCTTGGTGAAACCGCCTCGGTTTTTGACACGCATCTTGCCTCGCTTTGCCTCTACGTGGGTGATCATGGGTTGAAGCATGTGACAAATGTAGGGCTTGCTCCAAATCTGCTTCAGAAAGTTGAGGCGCTTGGACGACCTGATCTGATGGAAAATCATTTTGCCAGTACTGCCCGTCCATTCCTGATTCCTGATGCTCGCCAGGCTCCTGACGGCTCGATTGGCTACAGGCCCGCTGTCGCTGAGGGCCTGGTCACGGTCGTCTCAGCGCCCCTTTGTAGAAGTGATAGGCGCGTTGGCATCCTGACCCTCTACCACGAAGAGGCACACACATACAGCGAAGCCGACCTCACTTTGCTGCAAACGCTAGCCAACCTGGCCGCTCTGACGCTAACTAATGCTCAGATCGCTTCGGTGGAGAGTGATCAGGATAGGGCAAAGGACCACTTTCTTGGTATGCTCGGCCATGAGCTGCGTACCCCTCTGACTTCCATTATGGGCTTCACACAGATCATCCGTAAAAAGTTGGCTAACTCACATGAGATAGACGCTCGGATTATGGAGCATCTGGATGTGATCTGGAGCCAGGAGCAGCGCCTGAACAGGCTGATAGGCACCCTTGTAGACATCGCCAGGATCGATTCGGGCGAGTTCTCGATAGTACGAGGCAAGGCCGAGCTAGGAACTACATTGAGAGGCGCTGTCACCAGGGCGCTGTCGCAGGTGAAAACTCGGCACAGCATCGAGATGGAAATACCGGCTGAACCGATCTGGGTAGATGGCGATGCAGCGCGGTTGGAGCAGGTCTTCAGCCACATCGTCTCCAACGCGCTGAGGTATTCTCCGGTTGAGCAGCCGATAAGGGTGGTTTGCGAGGAGCATAAGGAGGAACACGAGGTGACAGTATCCATCAGCGACCAGGGTCCCGGCATACCCGCCAGCCGTCAGAAGGAGCTATTTGAGCAATTCTACCCGAGCGAGATGTCGCGAGCGGGCGGCCTGGGCATGGGGCTTTACATAAGCAGAACAATAGTAGAAGCGCACAACGGGCGCATATCCATAGATAGCTCACCCAGCGCCGGCACAACAGTGCATGTTGTGCTGCCTGTTACGAGTTACGAGTCATAGGCCAGTGACGAGTGGCTCCTTACCTATTGTGGAAGAAGAGCCTGAAAACCCACAGAGATATGCTTTGCCATGTGAGGGTGGCGGCGAGTAGCCAGGCTAAAGCTCTGGCAGCGCGGGAGGCGTTCGCATGGAGTGAGAGAAGCCACATCGCGCCCACCAAGGCGATGGCGGGGAGCGCGAACCAGAACTGCTTTAGCGCCTGATCTACCCAGAAATCGGCGAGTGTGAAGAGTGGGAAAGTAAGCAGCCAGGCTCCTATCCAGACCTTCTGCCAGCTTACTTCTCCTTTGATCCATGTGGCGGGCCGCGCCACCAATCCATAGCTTCCCTCAGAGCGCCACGAGCCTCTTCCATGAAGCAGCGATGCACCTCGGAGGAAAAGCCACAGCGTGCCGGCGAAGCCGAGCGCATATATGATCGCCAGGTCGTAGGACTGCATAGCCCTACCCAGGTGATCCACCAAGAACTCGCCTACTGTTGGTCGTAGGGTAGTTAGCTTGCCCTGGGTCTCAATCGCCTGGCTGAAGGTAGGTAGCGTCTTTTGCAGTAGCAACCCCACGTATTGCCCATAATAGCTCAACAGGCTCAGTATAGTTGCCGCGACCGTAGAGAGCGCCACAGCGCCCCATTTGCGCCGCTCCGCCGGCGCGAAGAGCCAGCCACCTACTACCAGGACACCCACAACTATACCGACATAGAGAGCAGTCACTGTATAAGAGAGCATCGTCAGAGTAAGCAGCAGGGTGGTGACTATCCAGGTTAAAGACCGGGCAATGCTCGACCAGAAGAGGGATGTGGTTGCTACCCAGAGGGTGGCGAGCCAGAGCGATGTGGTGGTAGGCCAGTTGGCCCACTGTTGCAGGAGGAACGTAGCAGGGATTACCGAGTAGACTGCGGCTGTAGAGAAGGCGAGTCGTCCTGCCTGGGCTGCGTTTAGATGCCGTCTGCCGAGGGCGAGGCCAAGGGTGAAGAGCATAGGCACTCGTAGCGCCTCAAGGATGCCGCTGAAAAGGGGCACGGAGAGAGATAAGGGTAGAGGCAACCAGGCGAGTGGGGCCGCGATCACATAGAAGAAAGGCGAATAGGGTATAAACGCCTGCGCCGACCCCCACTCGTCCTTCGGCATAACAGAAAACGCCAGGCTTTGCCCGAAAAACTGCTCCCAGGGCCGTCCTTCCGACATATAGGTGATGTACTTGAGATGAAAATAGGCGTCAATAAGATAAGTGCTCGGGTAGAGCAACCCGCCTATCTTGATTGCGGCTGTGGCGATTACCAGCCCGCGCAGCCCTGCCCAGGCCCACTCAGGCAGCGATTTATCTCCACGCCACCCGGCGAGGCGCGTTATCCTTCTCGTGAGCGGCTCGGCCACCATAGCCAGGAGCACGGATAAGGCAAGTGTAAAAGCGAGCCTGGTTGTAAAGGGCGTGAGCAGCAGCCTTTGCAAGGCGATTACTCCCGCGCAAGCCAGCAAAAAAGCAAGAGTAAAGATGCCTGCTGTGCGCGGCACGAGCCAGATAGCCCGCAGCACCCAGTAGAGAAGCGCGGCGCATAGTAGAAGCCAGAATAGCTGCGGAAGCGAAGGTATAGAAAGGCCGGCGGGCAGGTCAACCCTAACAAAGTCGGCCAGGAAGCCAAGCCGGCGTTTATCCGCGCCCGATTGGAAAGTTGGAGATACAAAGTCGAGCCGCAGATCGCCCGAAGCGTCCAGCCATGCTGGGTCTACGGTGACAATATAAAGCGCACTCTGCGCAACCACAGAGAGCGGGGGCGCTTCATGCCCGTTGATAGTGACGCCAACGTTGATAGGCGCGCTTCCCTTTGGCCGCCCGCTACTTAGCTGAAGATTCACAGTGAAAGGAGATAAAGGCTTACCGATTCCCTTGAAGACAAACGAGCTGTTGGCCGCGCTCCAGCGGAAGGTGGCGTCGCCGCTCTTCTCCGGCGCGTAGAAGCCTGGCGTGTGAGGGTTGTCGAAGGTCCCGCCTATATCTACAAAGAGGCTGCGCGGGCTCTGATATGCCAGCGATAGCGCAACAAGGCCAGGGATGAGAACCAGCCACAATGCTCGCTCGCGCAAGATGCGCACCGCTAAGGCACCCCACCGAGGCACAAGCCCCCAGGCAGCCGCATCAAGGTTAGTTAGCTCTAATCGCATAAGTAATTATGAATTATGAATTAGCGGCGATAAGCTGTACCCATAATTGCTAATTCGTAATTCCGTCTCACCTGGCTGTGGGTTTGCGCCAGCGTGCCTGAGTTGTCTATTACTCTGGTTGCGCGTGCTACCTTCTCTTGCTGGGGAGACTGGGCATTCACGCGCATCTCGGCCTCGTCTCGTGGGTAGTTGCGGGTGCGCATTAGCCTCTCTATCTGCTGCTCTCTTGTGCAAGTGACCACCCATACTTCGTCGCACTTGTCTGCCCACCCAGATTCTAACAGCTTGATGGCGTCAAGCACAACTACAAGCTGCTTGGCTGTCGCTATCTCGTCGTCTATGATGCTCCGAACTATGGGGTGCTCAATTTCCTCCAGCCTGCTAAGCTTTGCGGCGTCAGAGAAGACGATCTTGCCGAGAGCACGGCGATCAATCTCCCCATCTTCGCCCAGGATGGCGTCACCAAACTCCTCTACAACAGGACCATAAGCAGGGCCGCCTTTACGCAGGATGCCATGTATTGCCTTGTCCGCGTCGATAGCGTACGCGCCAAGCTCCCGCAACTGCCGCAAGATAGTGCTCTTGCCGCAAGCGATATTGCCTGTTAGACCAATGAGGATTCTCCCCTGGTAAGGCATACTTCCCGTCTTCGGCGGAATTATGAATTACGAGTTGGCGGTAAGCTGTAATTCATAGTTCATAATTGCTAATTGCTAATTCATAATTCTATACAGCTTCTTCTTCCACCTGCTGCCAACGCTGGTAGGCTTCGTCGAGGTGAGTTTCTAGCCGGGAGTATTCGGTGCCCAGTTGGACTATGGCTTCGAGATTGCGCTCTTCGGTGGCTTTAGTCAACGCATCGGAGACGTTGTTCAGGCGGGCCTCAAGCTCGGAGATTTGCGCTTCGGCGGCCTCTCTTTTCTTCAAGAGCTTGCCACGCTCGCGCTGGGCTGCTCGGTCCTGGCGTTGGGCGGCTTTGCTTTGCTCTCGACTGTCCAGCCTGGGAGCAGATGCGCCGTTACTCTGAGGCAGGTTGCCATCCAACAGCCCTATCTCTTGTCTACGAGCCTTTTCGATCAGGTAGTCGCTGTAATTGCCATCCCAGGCGACGATCTCATCGCCCTCGAAAGTCCAGACCTGCGTGGCAAGGTCGTCTATGAAAGCGCGGTCGTGCGAGACGAATAATACGGTGCCATCATAGGAGGCCAGCACCTCTACAAGTGCCTCCTGCGCTTCCAGGTCGAGGTGGTTCGTCGGCTCGTCGAGGATCAAGAAGTTGGCATCGGTGAGCGTGAGCTTGGTGAGAGCCACCCGGCTCCGCTCGCCGCCGCTCAGATCACCTATCTGCTTGTATATGCTGTCCCCCGAAAAAAGCATCTTCGCCAGTAGATCCCGCGCTGCCTCCTCGGTCATATTACGCACGGAGCGCACTTCGTCTATCACCGTGTTTTTGACATCAAGCCCCTCATGAGCCTGAGCGTAGTAACCGAACTTGACGTTGTGTCCAAGCTCAAGGTGGCCGGAGATAGGCTTTAACTGGCCCATGATCGTCTTGAGCAGAGTGGTTTTGCCCGCGCCATTCGGACCAATGAGACCGACGCGCTCCCCACGCTCGATTTCAAGCTCGGCAGAGTGAGCCAGCGCCTTTGGCCGGCTGTGCCCATTTGTGGGCGGGTAGCCTATTTGTAGCTCCTCCGCCTCGAATACACTGCGCCCTGAGTGGATGTGTGAGCGCAGCGTCAGCCGCAGCTCGCTTCTTTCGGCGGGACGCTCCAGCCGCTCCATGCGGAATAGGCGCTTCTGGCGGCCCATCGCCTGCTTGGTTTTTTGTCCCGCTTTGTAGCGGCGAACAAACTCCTCGGTCTTCTTGATAGTCTCTTGCTGCGCCTCGTACTCGGCCATGAGGCGTTCGTATCTTTCAGCCTTCAATTCGAGGTATCTGTTGTAAGGCGCGGGGTAATCTTGCAGGCGGCTGAATGCCTCTTGCTCCCACGCGTCGCGCGCCGTGCCGCTTTTCGAGTAGAATATGCTCGACTGCGCTTTAGTAAAGTCCATATCGAGGGTGCGCGCCGTCACTTTGTTCAGGAAGCGCCGGTCGTGGGCGATGACCAGCAAAGTGCCACGCCACTGCGTCAAAAAGCTCTCCAGCCACTCGATAGCCTCTATATCCAGGTGATTGGTAGGCTCATCAAGGAGGAGGAGGTCAGGATCGGCAAGGAGGGCGCGTGCCAGCGCGGCGCGGGTGCGCTGGCCGCCGCTCATGGTGTTTAGCGTCTGGCTGAACTGCTCGTCTTTGAAGCCAAGACCTTGCAGCACCTCTTCAATGTGGTGTTCGAAGCTATAGCCGCCCGCAAGCTCAAAGCGGTGGGTAACGTCCTCGTACTCTTGCATGAGGTCATCCCAATCTTGCCCATGCACAGTAGACATCCTCGCCTCAAGCTCGCGCAGGCTCTCTTGCAGCAGGCGCACGGGGCCAACAGCGTCTAGCATGGAGTTGTATAGTGTGTCGTCGGGCGAGAAGGAGAGGTCGGCTTCGGAAGCTATAGAAGAAGCCGCCTCCTGAGGCAAATAGACGAGGCGTGCTCCTTTGGCCTTGACTACCGAGCCGCTTGTGGCCATTTCTTGCCCAGCGATTATCTTAAGCAAGGTGGATTTGCCCACGCCATTCGGCCCTACCAACGCTACTCGCTCGCCCATGTTGATGGTGAAACTGACGTCGGAGAATACGGGGTAGATGACGTAGGATTTACTCAGGTTGTAAACGGTAAGAAGTGCGGTTGCCATTGTCGGTGTTGTGCCTTGCTCAGGTTAAAATTGCATTCAGCTTATTATAGCAAGCTTACGAGCGCATAAGCAACCGACTAAAGGCTGAACTTCGGGGCGCTTGGTGCTAAAATAGACCCTCTACTCCCCCTGGCGGCTCTTGGCCTCCTGGTGGCTCGTTCCTCTCTGCATTTACCCTGGGCACTATATTCACGCTTCTCAACAACGCGAAGGCAGTAGCATGAGGCTTTGGCTTATTTGGTATACTACAGAGGTAACAATGTTTATTGCCACCCCTAACCGCTTACGCAAGCTGTTTCACCAGGCATGGGAAAAGAGATACAACGATGGCTAACAACAGAGTAGTAGTGGCGATGAGCGGCGGCGTGGATAGCTCGCTGACTGCTGCGCTCCTCATGGAGCAGGGGTACGATGTGATAGGTGTGCATATGCGCCTGCACCACCTCCACGCGCAAAGCCGCAGCGCAACCGCTTCGGGCAAGCTCAATAAGGGCTGTTGCTCGGCGGATGATGTGGACGATGCCCGATTGGTTTGCTATGAGCTGGGCATACCTTTCTACGTGCTCGACTTTGAGGGCGATTTCCGTAAGACCGTTATTGATAACTTTGTAGAGGAATATAGCAAGGGGCGCACGCCCTACCCTTGCCTCATGTGCAACCGCTACGTCAAGTTCGATTCTCTCCTCAAGCGAGCAGCACAGCTAGAGGCTGACCACCTGGCGACGGGCCACTACGGTACAATCAGCTACGATGAGGGCAGCGGCAAATATTCACTGCGCAAGGCGCTTGACCCATCAAAAGACCAGTCGTACGTCCTTTATCATCTGGGGCAGAGCGAACTAAGCAGGCTTCTTCTCCCGCTGGGCGAGCACGCCAAGACCCATGTGCGCGAGATGTCAGCCCGACGCAACCTCGTGACCGCCGATAAGCCTGACAGCCAGGAAATATGCTTCATTCCGAACAACAACTACCGCTCTTTCCTGGAGAAAGTATCGCCGGGCATGGCCCAGCCAGGGGCAATGGTTGACACAGCAGGCAACGTGCTAGGCGAGCATAGCGGCGTGCCCAACTACACGATAGGCCAGCGCAAAGGTCTCGGCGCGCTTGGACCGGACCCGCACTTCGTCGTTGAGCTGCGCCCCGCCGAAAACACCGTGGTCGTCGGTACTAACAAAGAGCTCCTTTCGCCCACCCTCACAGCCGGTGATATGCACTGGGTCTCAGGCCAGGAACCCCCAGAGCCATTCCGAGCCAACGTAAAGATACGCTACCGCGCGCCTGAAGTGCCCGCCACCATCGCACCTCTGCCGAATCGCCACATGCATGTAGAGTTCGACACTCCTCAGCGAGCCGTCACCCCAGGGCAAGCCGCCGTACTCTACATCGGCGATGAAGTAATCGGGGGCGGAACGATAGAACGCCCCGCATAGTGTGAGGTCGCAGCGCCAAAGCGTATATTGAACTAGAAATGCACACCTTATAGATGGTGTATAATCTGCGTGCGTGCAAGGTACGGACCCTTTTTGTGAGGCTAGCATTCTATGCCCAGCATATCGCCGGTAGTTGTTGTCTTTCTTGGCCTCGGCACAGCTTATGCTCTATTCTTCCACCTGTGGAGAGGCCGCAGCTTGCAACACTTGCTGCTATTCTGGTTGGTAAGCGTACTTGGCTTCGGTGTGGGCTCTCTGGCTGCTATGCTCTGGCAGGCGCACCCTCTGGTGCTGGGCGGAATACCTGTACTTGAGGCCACCGCAGGCTCGTTGCTTTTGTTGATGCTTGCCAGGCGCTTTACCGTATGATAGAATGCTATGCCCGGTGTAGCATGCCAAAATAGCTACTATCCGGCAACCTTGAGGAGGTCTTGCGCATGAAGGTGGTCTTCATTGTAATTGCCGCCATTCTGGTGCTTGCGGCGCTGGTGCTCCCTATCGTGCTCCTATTTACTTCGCCTATTCAAACCTGGCTGATCGGGGTACGGGATGTCTCCATTATCTACGCCAGCATATTCATGTGCGTAGGAGCCATCTTGTTTATTATCATGACGGGGTTGATAGCCCTCATCGCCTTCACCGTCCGGGATCACATCGTGCCTGCTCTTGAAAAGGTAGATGATACGGCCAAGACGGTGCGCGGCACAGCTACCTTCGTCAGCGAAAGCGTTGTCGCCCCTATCATCAAGGTAGCAGGAGCGGCGGCAGGCACACGAGCCATGGTACAGAGCCTGATGCGCCGTGACGCCCCAGCGCCGAGCAAGAAAAAGAAGGACAGTAGTAACAACGAATAGCGGGTGTGGATGTGATTTGTCTGTGCTGCTGCCTTCAGGTAGAGGAGGCCTCTAAATGAGAAATAGACAAGAGAGCGACGCGAGCTTCCTGATAGGGATCGTCCTCGGAGTATTCGTCGGGTCAGCGATTGCTCTCATACTCGCGCCGCAATCAGGAGAAGAAAGCCGCGCCGCGCTATCTGAGAAAGTCGATGAAGCCAGGCAGTCGCTTGCCAGGGGCACAGGCGAAGCCCAGGAGAGGATAGAGGGCGCTGCTGAGGGTGCAGAATAGCTTGATGTAAGGCTTACAAGCACGGGTTTCCTTCTGTCGCCTGGCACTACGCTACGGCAAGACCCCACCCCGACCCCTCACCACACGTGGGGGAGGGGCCTCTGTTTTCATCCTGTTTATTCTCCTTCCAGTGGGTGAGGGGTCAGGGAGATGGAAGCTTGCTTAGCACCATCTGGACTGCACGACTCCAGCCGCTATACAGTCTGCCGCTTGCCGCCTGGTCTATAGTCGGCTCGTATACACGCTCTACAGACCAGTTGCGGGCTATCTCCTCCTGGCCGGCCCAGTAGCCTGCTGCCAGACCCGCCAGGTATGCAGCGCCCAGCGCCGTCGTCTCAGTCACAGCAGGGCGCACCACTCTCAGACCTACTATATCCGCCTGGAACTGCATCAGGAAGTTGTTCACAACCATGCCGCCGTCCACGCGCAGCTCCTTCACAGGCATGCCGCTATCCGAGATCATAGCACCTATCAGATCTCGCGTCTGGTAGGCAGTGGCTTCCAGGGCGGCGCGCACTATCTCTGCTCTGCCACTTCCTCGCGTCAGCCCAACGATAGCTCCTCTCGCATATGGGTCCCAGTATGGCGCGCCGAGGCCCGCGAAAGCGGGGACAAAGTAGACCCCGCCACTGCTCGCTATGGAAGTAGCTATCTCCTCAGTTTGGCTCGCGCTTTCGATGATTTTCAAGCTATCGCGCAGGTACTGGACCGTCGCTCCCGCGCTGAAGACCGACCCCTCAAGGCAATATGTGATTTTGCCTGACATGCCCCAACCAATCGTGCTCAACAGGTTATGCTTGCTTGCTACAGGCTGATCGCCTGTGTTCATCAGCATAAAGCAGCCTGTGCCATAGGTGTTCTTCGCCATGCCGGGGGTGTAGCACGCCTGCCCAAAGGTCGCGGCCTGCTGGTCGCCTGCTGCTCCCGCGATAGGGATCTCGCCACCGAAGAAGCTTTCTGCCGTATAGCCGTAAAGTTGGCTGCTGTCGCGCACTTGGGGAAGGATAGCTGGTGGTATCTTTAGCTCCTCAAGTAGCTCGTGGTCCCACTCCAGCTTCCTGATGTTGTAAAGCATCGTGCGGCTGGCATTCGAGTAGTCAGTAATGTAAACTCTGCCTTCGGTGAGCCGCCAGATAAGGAAAGTATCAATCGTACCGAATAGTATCTCTCCACGCTCGGCTTTCTCCATAGCGCCAGGCACATTATCGAGTATCCACTTGATTTTGGTCCCGCTGAAGTAGGGGTCTATCACCAGGCCCGTCTTCTCGGCGATTCTCTCCTGCCAGCCCCAGCTTTTCAGCTTATCACAAAGGGGAGCCGTACGGCGGTCCTGCCAGACTATGGCATTGTAGAGAGGGCGGCCACTGCTCCGCTCCCAGATTACAGTGGTCTCCCTCTGGTTGGTGATGCCTATAGCCGCGACGTCGCTCGCTTGCAAGCCATTATTTCGCACTACCTGTTGGGCCACACCAAGCTGGCTGCTCCAAATCTCCTCGGGGTCGTGCTCCACCCAGCCTGGGCGTGGATATATCTGGCGAAACTCCTGGCTGGCCTGCGCTACTATCCGGCCATCATGGTTGAAGAGGATAGCGCGAGAAGTGGTTGTGCCCTGGTCAAGGGCGAGGATGTACTTGCCTCCCGGCATTTGCTATTCCTCCCTGGTGCGGTGGCGAGCGATGAGGACTGAGGACTGAGGCTGCCAATCCCTGGCCCTTTCGGTGGAATGCCTAACAACTGCTTGCAAAGCCTCGTAGGTGAATGACAAGTGCGCGCCGATTCCGGTCTAATTTAAAGGAATGACTGCCTTATCAATTATAGAGACTTCGCCGCTCAGCTTCGTAACAAATACATCATGGAAAACGAGATTGATGGAGAACGCCTCGGTCTCAATACTAACTTCGTGCATGGACGCCTGCAGGCGACTTGACCAGTGGCTGGCTAGTTCTGAATCTTCAATGTAGGCGAGGCCTGGATAGGCCATCGACCACTGCGTTCCCCAAACGAAACCCTCTGGCTGACCGGCTTGCATCCAACTCTCATAGTTGATATAGGTATCATTCCACGACGCACGCCAGGCATTGTCACTCACACGTGTGGCATAGTGGGCCTCCGTACAGTGGGTGAATCGGTAGAGATAGGTGCCCACGCCCTGACCTGTTCCACCTACCTCAGCAACGATGTCGTAGTCCCTCATGTAAGGGCTAAAGCCGTGAGAAAGAATGGCAACATCGAACAACGCATGCTTTGCGAGTTTTTCCTGTACAGTCATTCCCCTTTCATTCTCCTGTGTGTACACCTGACAGTATCCGTGCACTGGCGTAACTCATATACGCTGCTTCTTAATATGCTTGATGGCGGCCGCAACCCCAGTCCGTATCTTACTGTCATGCACATTGATCTTACCTGCGTGTCTAGAGCGATAGCTCTTGCTCGGTCATGGCCCGGTAGCAGCTAATTTGCCGGGCTATCGCGTCGGCATCCCAGCCTAGCTCACTCGCCATCTGCTGGGCAACGGCAGGAGCTGCGTCCAGGCCGTGATTCCAGTCCTCGAAGTTGACGCGCAGGCGGTGGGCCAGCACATCTTCCAGAGTTAGCGCCATCTCATAGCGGCAGCTATAGACTACCTCGGCCATGATGTAAGGCAAGTCGGGCACAACGCGCCTGCCGAGTGACGGGTTTTCTTTCACAATATTCAAGATTGTCAGGCAGTTAGAGCCGTAACTGCTAAGGCGGCGCACTATATCTTTATCAAAGTGGAGCGCCGGTGCGTCTCTCTTCAGCGTTTCTACCGCTTCGCGCCACTCTTTTGACCCCGTCAGAGGTAATCGTTCCGTCGTATGGACCACGTAATCCCCCCATCTGCGGCTCACGTGGTCCATCACATCCTGCGCCATGCGGCGGTATGTAGTCAGCTTGCCGCCGACAATAGTCACCAGCCCGCCCGGCCCGTCGATCACGGCATGAGTGCGCGACAACTTGGATGATGTGGCGTTGTCTTTGGAGTTAACGAGCGGGCGATAACCTGCCCACGCGCTGATAATATCGCTCTCCTTCAGGTCGCAGCGCATATAGCGGTTGACGTGGCGAAGCAGGTATGCAACGTCATCAGGCCCGGCGCTTGGGTAGTCTATGTCCCCCCCCTCCGTGTCAGTAGTGCCAATTGTGACTCGTGACCCCCAGGGCACAAGGAATAGGAGACGGCCATCCTCGGTTTCGGGGAGGACCACCGCATCGTTCTTCATTCTAAGTGCTTCACGCGGCACCGTTAAATGCGCGCCCTTGGCTGGCTTAATTCTGATAGTAGACGGCCCAGCGAGCCTTTCGATGCGGGCCGCGAAGACGCCACCCGCGTTTACAACTATGCGCGCCGGAATAGTCAGCATCTCGCCACTTGTGCGATCGAGCACGCGAGCAGCTTTTATCTTATTGCCCGCGAAATCAAGGCCGGTGAGTTCGGCGTGGTTGGCGAGCATCGCTCCGTAAAGCGCGGCAGTACGGGCCACCGTAACGGTCAGGCGCGAGTCGTCGGTCTGCCCATCATAGTAAACGAAAGCGTCTAGGAGCTTATCCGTTTTCAGGCAAGGCACCAGCTCCCTTACCTGGCGTTTGCTGATGCGGCGGTGGCGGCGAATGCCGAGCTTTCCTGATAGCAAATCGTACATAATCAAGCCACTACGCAGAAGAAAGCTCATGCCAATACCGAATGGGAGCCTCACCGGCACACCCATAGGCTTTTTCGCACCCGCGTAAAGCGGAAGGACAAAGCCTATGGGTCGCACCAGAAATGGGGCATTCCTGAAGAGCCTGCCTCGCTCGACCAGCGACTCTCTAGTCAGGGCAAAGTCGAATTGTGAAAGATAACGTATGCCGCCGTGCACCAGCTTTGTTGACTTGCTGCTGGTGCCGCTTGAGAAATCGCTTTTCTCCACAAGGCCGACGCTGTACCCACGCATCGCCGCATCGAGCGCCACGCCAACCCCCGTTATCCCTCCTCCTATCACGAGCACGTCAACCCCTTCACTCGCCATCCGACGCAAAGCCTTGCTACGTTCCTCTAATGATAATCGCTGCATCAAATATCCTTTTACGTAGAATCATCCACGACAATGATACCATGCGCCTGCACCAGGGGCTAGGGGCCAGGAATTAGTAAGTGTTCAGAATAGGGTGGAGCAATCTTCTTGGGGTATCCGTGCGGGTGTTGAACCATCTGCCCTCACCCGCCCTCACCCCCAAACCCCCTCTCCCATGAAGGGAGAGGGGGCTAGCCGCCTCCACCTCAAGTCTGAACATTTACGGCGAGTTGTAAGGGTTCAGAGTAAGGGCATACCTACCCTCACCCCATGCCCTCTCCCATGAAGGGAGAGGGCATGGGGTGAGGGTAGGTATGCCCGCACAGTTGCCTCTTGACGATTGCTCCACCCTTACTCTGAACAGTTACTTTAACCTGGAAATGCGCACGAATCTGTTTTAGGATGTATAATAGTCGCGTGCCAATGGGCTTGTCCAACTTTTGCAGCGCATGCACCTGTAATTCCACTCTCTACCGCTACATAGCTAAAGACGAAGGGCAGAGAATAGTGTACACCAGGAGAGAAGAGCATACCGCCTATGATTACTCCTCATAAAAGCCAGGAGGTAGCCAAAATCTCTAAGGAGACGGCTGCGGTCAAGAGTAGCACGGAGGCCACTACGGGGTTACTGCCCACACTGGGGGCAAAGAGCGCCGCAGAGGGTTTAGCAGCCACACGTCCGGCGAGAGCGCGCTATGGAGACCTCGGACCGGCTCTGCTCTACATGGCCCCTGCCCTCGTTATCTTTGCTGCTTTCACCTTCATACCCTTCATTCGCTCGGTCTGGCTCAGCTTCTTCGTCACCGACCAGGCGGGCAACCCCTCTTACTTCAACGACATCAAGTATTACACTCGCATCCTGAACCTGGACGGCAGCGGGCGCGAAGAGTACTTGCAGAGCATCGTTACCACCATCAAGTTCGCCATAATGGTAGTGCCCACAGGCATTGTGGTTGCCGTCGGGTTGGCGCTGCTCGCTACGGCAAAGCTGCGGGGCATAGCTATATTCAGGACTATCTTCACCAGCACTGTGGCTATCTCAGTCGCCAGCGCCAGTGTGATCTGGGCGCTCCTCTACAACCCCAGCATCGGCATGAGCAACTGGGTGCTAGACCTGCTCAACTTGAAAACTCAGGGCATATTGCTCGACCCTGCCACTGCCCTCCCCGCCGTAGCCTTCATGACTATCTGGACAAGCCTGGGCTTTGACTTTATAATCGCCCTGGCGGGCTTGCAAGCCATACCACAAGACCTTTATGACAGCAGCAGTATAGATGGGGCCACAGGCTGGCAGCAGTTTCGTTCTATCACCCTGCCTTTGCTGACCCCTACTCTGCTCTTTCTGGTGATTATCTCAACAATCGGCGCTTTCCAGGCCTTCACGCAATTCAACGTGCTGATCGCTAATGAAGGCCCCGACGGCTCAACTAACGTCATGGTTTACCAGCTATTTAGCTCTTTCTTCAAGGATAACCGCTACGGTTTCGCATCAGCGATAGCAGTTGTGCTATTTGTCGTGCTGGCGACGTTGAGCATAATTCAATTCAAGTTCCTCGATAGGAGGGTACATTACCAGTGAGTGTAGAGGTTTCTCATGCGCGTGCCCAAAGTGCCGTCAATATTGCCTCGACAGGTAAGGTTTTAAAGAGGGTAGGCCTTTATATCCTGCTGATAGCGGCAGCGTTCATCTTGTTGTTCCCGCTCCTATTTTCGCTTTCCATATCACTTCAAGGCCCAACGCTGGCCCCTAACCTCCTTCCCAATTGGAACAACATGGACTGGGGCGTCTTCAGGACTGCCTTCGATGAGGAGCCGCTCCTGGGGCGCTGGGTGGTCAATTCCTTCGTCGTGTCAATCGCCGTCACTATTGGGCAGCTCTTTACCTCGGCGCTGGCCGCCTACGCGCTGGCGACCCTTCGCTTCCCGGGTAAGAACTTCTTCTTCTTCGTCTTCCTCGGCACGCTGATGATACCGTGGGAAGCAACTATAGTTCCCAATTACCTGACGGTGGTGGGTTTAGGTTGGAAAGACAGCTATCAAGGACTGATCGCTCCCTTTTTGGCGGGGGGTTTCGGCATCTTTTTGCTGAGGCAGTACTTCATGACGATACCCCGCGACCTCTATGAGGCCGCTGTGCTCGACGGGTGCA
>JADEYI010000937.1_pt1 | contig 28100 bp, 34 predicted proteins | sample 8542331 | NCBI WGS metagenome assembly JADEYI01 (sample SAMN16510988, study PRJNA670497) | mine drainage metagenome | isolation source: biofilm near Copperflume 1 | place: Germany: Marsberg coppermine Kilianstollen | collected 2018-02 | reverse complement strand
TCCAAGCAAGACCCAATCAACCGTGGGCACGGTGCTCGGTATTTATACCGCCCCCGCCAGCCGGGGCCAGCCGGGTACATGCAATGCCATTGTGATACATAAGTAGTCCACTAAGTGATGCTCAGATCTCGGTTGCTAGGTATCTCCTGTGTCCAGCACAGAAAATTCAGTGAGGCTGAACAGGCTCTGCCGAGAGCAGAACTCAGATTTGCAACCCTCTCTGATTAGAGATCAAGTCAAGAACAGTAACAGGCTTTGTCACAGCCATGAATGGGTGAATGTCTGACAAAGAGCAGTCACATGACAACCTGGAGGCGCACCTACTGACAGTCGCATCCTTGGAAATGCAGGTGCATGTGCCCTGCTGCCACTCCCAGGAGTCCATAAACGCAGAGGTATACCGTCCATCATCTGCTGTTGTGCATTCCTCATCGATGGTTCATCATGCCAGGCAGTACAATATCTGCTGATCATGCGTCAACAAATTCGTCATGCATGCCAGCCTGTTCAAATTGTATAAGAGGGCGTTAAGCAATTGCATGCTTGCATGCATGCTGAAGTCTGTGTGACCCATGCAGGACCCCCTGCAGATGCTGACCAATTATTGAACGGCAATGAGCATTGGTCTGAACTGGCAAGGAACAAAGGAGGTCACCCTCAATATATCAGAAAATATGCATCCGAAAGGGTGAGGAATAACGCTCAGCCTCTCAATGTGCTGCCTGTATCATACGCGGCTGAACGGATCCTAGCTAATCTGCCAGTCTTGGCCTGTCATGTAAACGTTTGCCCTTTTGCTTATATCTTTGGGGTCTCCCAGGAAACAGTGCAAGACCAATGATGTTTCCTGGGCCAGTCAGTGAAATGTTTGGAATTTCTTAGGAAGCTTGTGTCTGGTGATCACCTGTAGCGGTTTTTTTCTGTCTGCTGTTAGTTTTGGGCCCTTCGATCGAATGAAAAGCTTTACCTGTTATGCTGGCAATCACAATGCTGTTGGGAATGTTGCCTGGCTGCCACGTGCCTCAGCGCTGCTAGCTAGCAGGTGCTTTGCCACAAGAAGCCCAGCGGAAGCAATATGACCTGAACGCATGGCACCGACGCGTGTTACAACCTGTAAATTACAGATGTAAGCAAGACATTGCAATGCAGTATCCCGGTCTTTGCCATGGCGGGCCTCTCATTGCCTCTGATTTACATGAGTAGGTCAGTGCCCCAGCTGACCTCATCTATCACTGATGATCAGACCTATGCTGGCGGACATTTGGAAAGATAATGATGTTGATGTCAACACCAGAATCAACATGTCTGCATGCCCTGATAAGCGAACCTGTGTGACAAAGGCCCTACGGCCTGCCACTGACCAAACTTCACACCTGCCAGGCGCATGTGGCAGCTTTAGGACCAGCTGTCAAGCGTCAAAGAAGGGCAGATATGTAGGGCAATCGCTTGAAGCTGCTTCATTAAAGTCAATGATGCACATCTTCATCTCCAGCAGCAACATGCAGTTGTAACGCCCCAAATGTCAAGCCATGACTGATGGTTGACAAGGACAGCTCAGAAGCAAAAGGACTCCAAATGTCAGAATTTCAGGCTCACAGTGTCGGACAGCATCGTTTCATCTCGCTCAGCACCATCCTGTGCTAGAATCTCAATCGTCCTGCGTCACCAACTGAACGTGTGCCGCTGCAACCTTTCTGTCGTCCGAAGCTCACCGATCTCCATGCATCTCAATATGAAGGGCCTCGCTTGCGTCCTCGTCGTCCTCGCCATGTGCTCTGGTGCGTGTGTAAGCAACTCCAATAAGCTGCTTTTCCAGCTGCTGCGACCCATTTCCTGTATGTCAGCTGCCACAGCTAGACGCAGTCCGCATCCCTCAGCGCAATCTTGACATTTTTCTCGTTCAATTCATGCTCTGCCAAAAGTGTGTGCTGTTGATTGCAATGCGGCTTCTGCCGTGGTAACCCATACGTTTGCTTCTCGTGTCTGTGGTGGCCTTTCGGTCTGTCGAGACTTTATCGGAGGTGTCTGGCAGTAATCTATCAGATGCAAATTGCCCCCTTTAAGTCTGATGTGCACCATTGCTGTTGATATCACCACAGAGTAAGATTGCCATGAGAAGCTGCTAAGCTTCCCTTGCGATGTGCAGGTCCTTCCTTCAAGGTCCTGGCAGATGACAGGTAAATAAGGCCAGCAATTCATCTCCATTTCATGACTGTACTGCCATGTACTTAGCAGGGCATGCCCTCAATGCTGCATGACACTCGCAGACAATGCCCTGAGAGTATTTGAAACATTCAGATGAGTTTATTGAGTCTTGCATGCATGTAACGGCCCTCATGTATTCTCATGCATGATAATGATCTGAGACATTCTGGCATATGCCTCATGTATGATAAGATGCTCATGTGTTCTGCAGGCGCCAGCCGGCTCAAGATGGGCCTGACTTCAATGTGAGTACCTTACTGGAGCCAGCACATGATGCATGTTGGCTGCAGCATCCCAGCAACCCAACTATTGCTCCTGTCTATGAATGCTCTCCGTCTAGAGCTCAAGATGTATCAAGTCAGAGTACGACAAATGCTGACATCTAGGCAGAGCCTGTGCCAGAGTGAGCACGCTGCGCAGATACAAGCAAGCTACATGTGGGCTGGCATGTGGCAACCTTTACTTGCAGCTTCACTAGGCGCACGTTGCCTGGCAGGAAAGGCACGTACTTACAATTATAGCATGATGTGGGCTGATGACTGACACAGCTTTCCCTGTGGTGTGATGCAGGAGGTCCTGACCTGGCCAGGCCAGTGGGTGGCGGGTCATCTGGGGGAACCCGGCCTCCCCCTGCCATCAAGCACCCACGGAGTCTTCTCGAGCTCCTCATCCGGTCCCCAGGGCTTCAAGGGCGCTGTGGGCCAGTTCAACAACAATGGCGTCATCGGCGTTGTGGATGAGAATGGCAACATCCGGACCATCAACTCTCCCTTCGCCACAGCACCCGCTTCGGCTCGTGAGTGCCCCTCAGCAAAGTTTTGCAAACGTGACTGTTTGAATGATGCCAGTCATCATCGCACATTAAGTGCATGCATCATGCCAAAATAAAGATTTGCATGTGTCCTGCATGCGCAATGCCTGTGCATTTGTTGCTGATCCTGGCACTGACAGCAGCTCATGCATCAGACAAATTTGCTTCAGCAATGACAGTTGCGCTGCGGATGCCTGCCACAGGAGGCTGTCTCCATGATACCAAAATATATCTTTTTGTGGCATGCGTGCACATCACATGTGGATGCAATAGTGAGAGTAGCTGCACTGTCAACAGCAGAGCTTAAGTCTTAGATGAGGCAACTCTTTGCTGCAATCCATTGCTGTGCGGCCAGAGGAGACTCTGCATATAACTCTAAATACTCTGTGGTGCAAGACCTTGTCGCATTCCTGTAAAGACTGCATGTGATGATGGTCAATGTGATGTCACAGGCACTTCTTGGTGGGGCTGCTGGCCCTTCTGGCGCAACTGCAACGGCATCGCTGTCACTTCTGGCGACGGGGGCAACTTTGCTGCTGCTGGTGGATTTTCTTTCCTCCTCGTATTCTCACCCTGTGGGCATCGATATGTTTGAGTCACATGCATGTCATTTCTAAAGGGAAGCAATTCTGCGCTAGATGACTGTGCACCTGTACAGACCCTCCCTGTCTCTTTGCAGGATGCCATGTCAAGTGTTGCAGACTCTGGCTGCATGATTCAAAGCCAGTTGTAGCCTGTACTGTCGGCACAGTATTATTTCGATTATTCCTCATGCCCCCAGCTGGCGGGGCCCCGTACATTTACCGAGCACCGTGCCCAAGGTTGATTAGGGCTTGCTTGGGTCCGGTGAATGCATGGAGGGGTAGGATTTCGGCAGCCATCACTGCAGCTTGCCTGCAAGCGCACCTGGCCTCTTGGCAGGAACACGCTTGTAACAACAGTAAGAAGAATACTTAGAAGAAGAATATTTGGTACATGCTTAACAATCAAGCTAATGATGATTAGAATTAGTGTCAGGAATGTAAGTCGCATGTGTGCATGTTGCGCAGGGACCAGCATCGGCCGCAAGCTGGCTGGGTGGGGCGGCTGGCACGGCGGCCGCGGCTTCGAGGGTGGCCGCGGTTTTGGCGGGTTTGGCGAACGCCGCGGTTTTGGCGGCTTTGGCGAACGCCGCGGCTTTGGCGGTTTCGGCGACCGCCGCGGCTTTGGGGGAAACGGCTTCTCCGGTGCGGCTGCCATGCATGCTTCCCACCATCTCAGCCTCACTTGAATTCCTGCCGTGTCCTGTTTACCTGTTTTGCCTGGGGCAGCATCTGTGCTGTGCATGCGGTTGCCTCGAGCCAGCACCTTGGCAATGCATGGTTCCACAATTGCACAATGCGAAAGCTTCTGGCAATCTGTATTTTAGCCACCTGTGTTCCTGGGGCAGCATCTGTGCTGTGCATGCGGTGGCCAGGAGGCAGTACTTCTGCAACCCATACTTCCACATTTGCATACTGTTGACGCATTTTTAAAACCTGTGTCCCTGGGTCAGATCCTATGCTGTGCATGCAGTTGCCCAAGGAACAGCACCTCACAGTGTCAGCTGCTTTCTCAATTTAAAAGAGGGCAATTTACCCGACCACCATTGCTTGCCAGATTTGGGGGCGCTGATTTTAGAGCTTGAAGACGGAGCGCATGCACTGATATGGGAATGCGCTCTCTCTTTTTGAGGTGCAGTTGCTGCTCCTGTGCAGGCCGCAAGATGCTGGGCGTGGACTTCAAGGGTCGCGAGGGATCTGAGAACCGCCGCTAAAAAAAGCAAATGTGGGCTGTATTGCCATGACAGCAGAGCTGCTGCCAGCATGAACTGTCTAACTCTAGCTGTGGTAGACAGCGGCTTTTACTGAGGACATTGCGCATGTTCAAAGCATCAGTAGCATGTTGGCAGCGTGCAATGTACTCAACGAGCAATGCCCGGAATGTGGAGTGAGCAAGGTGCAAGTGCGTGCAACGGTATTATAAATGCTTGAGAGCTGGAATTTCTCAGCAGCGCAGTGCTGGCTTTCACCTAGCCATATTGTTCATCAAGGTTGCACCTGCTTTGAGCAGCCAGGCAAGGTTTTCATGGCATGATGTGCTTTTCATGTGATTGGTACCTGATGTTCATTTGTGTTGCATTCTGCATTTAGTGAAAGTGTGCGAAAGAGCACCCTTGACAGTTCAAGAGGAGACTTCCATGTCAGAGTGTTAGAAGGGTCAAGGTTGCTCCAACCACACTGATGTGATTGCAGATGCGGTGTTGTGATGACACCTGACCTTGAAACCAGTGAGATGTTTGCTTGGTGTGACAAAGTGGGGCCTGGACTTGCTTTGTTCATGTGATGTAATTCCACATCTTTATGGGCGGTGGCCATGTCTGATCCCATATATCCCATGCCCTCCCTCATATATATACCCTTGGATACCAGAACATCACAGGGTGTGCAAGAAGCCTGGACATATTGTTGTGCTGGGGACGTGTGCAGACTGCAAGTGCAATATGAAGCATTTGTTGCCGGTGCTCTTGGCAAAGACCGTGCCTGCAGCAGATTTCAACGGCCGCACAGCTTTGTAGCACCCTTGACTAATTGCACAGCATCGAAATTTGTAAAGGAAGCTGGTGGTGACATCTTTTGGCCATCTTATCATCTGGCTGACTCATCCAGGTGCATGTCGCACGAGGCCCCATTTGGCAGATTTGACTAACCAGCGTGACAGCTTTGCAACAGCTGCTGCTTGCTGAGACCATACAGATGGTGCCTTTCTGTACCTTTCTCCTAGACAGCAAAACAATTGCTGGAAAGATCTGTTGTGTTGCAATTAGTCCTTTCTCAGCCTGTGCCAGCGTCGACAAACGACATTTCTGCTTCGTCATCATCGGTTCTCGGCGCTCGCCAGCCTCATCGAAGGAAAGGATCCGCAGCAACTCGCTCTGCTATTCTGGTGATTTGTAATTCTGGCTTCGATGGCTCTGAACAAGGTCCTGGCGTGTCTTTCCCTGGTCCTTTTCGCGGTCTCCTCGGGTGCGTGACTCTCCTTAGTGCGTGAATGTTCTTCCTTACAACCTATCGGAAAGTTGTGAGATACTCGTTTGATGTGCCAGTGTGACCGCGCTGAGCTTTTCTGACTCGATCGAACCGCGTGAGAACGTTTCGAAAGATGCCATCGAACATTTGATGCATAAGCTCTCAAACATACCTGCTTGCGTTTGGTTTGGGTGTTTCCCCAGACATATCAACAGACGTCTTTGCATCTCGAATTTTCGAAGCTGCAGTTTGACAACAAGGCTTAAAAATGGGTCTCATGTGCAGGACCACCCATTGGCGCTTCAGCAGAGATCAGGTAATGTCAGCACTAAACCCACTTAACACCTTGGAAGTTCAGGCACTTGTCTGCATCAGGGGAGGATCCATTGCATGTTAATGTTTCTTCCATCTGCTGCCTTTCCAGACACCTTCGGCAGCTTCAAGCTTCAGCTCCTTTTTGTTGAGGCTGATTCCTTGTCTCTGTGACCCGCAGTGAAGTTGTGGACGTCAATTATGTGAGTGCTCATTCCCAACCACCATGACAAATCACGCGTGACAAATGCCTCAATTTGATGTGTCGACTACTGGTGAAGGGACCGCCTGCTTCAGCACCATACCTGAATAAGCATGCTGTCAGGGATTCAGACACATCATGCCATGCAGATGCAGGAAATCTTTGGTCTCAAGACTTTGCATGCATCATGGCTGGTCCGGCTCTGAAGGTAACCGGGTGTTTGCTCATGTGCAGGGGATCTCAAACCCCTGCGAGTTTGTTAAAGAAGCGATTGGAGGATTTCCTGCAGACAGAATTGCCTTTGACAGCCAAGGTACCGTATCCAGCTCTCCAGCGCACGTCCCGTGAGAGATGCACCTGCGCAGTGGAAACTTGATAGTTTGGAGCATGCACCTACTGCACATGAGATTCAGCATTTCATGCACCGGCATTTTGTTGCCCCATGCCATCCCATGATGCCTGACATGTTGACATGCAGCTGTCCTGCTGGTACAACAGAAAGTAGGGAGGGTAGCCCCCATCGCAATCGCACGCCCCATGAGACATGCACCTGCATGTGAATTATCAATCACCCATGACAGCCCTTCCGGCTGTCGTTGGCATGCGGAAGTGCATGTTCTGTCCGGCCAAGTATCTGCGCTATGTTGCTACCATGCACCAAAGTAAAGTGCAGGAGAATGTGATTGGACACTTCAGCCACCACATGCCATTCCTTGAATCTTGCCATGATGAAATACAGCTGTCCTGCTTGTACTTTACCAGGGAGCAGCTGGTCTGTATGCTCCATGTTGCTGGGGATCTTGGCTCGTGTGCAGGTGTCACAGCCCTTTCCATTTATATCATGCTTCTAATTGGGTGGAATTAATTTCCACTGAGTAATGCATGTTGGGCTGTGACTGCAGGTTGCCGCAAGCTGTTGAGCTCTGCTGTAGAGGATTCTGTGGCCTTCGAAGAGAACCGGGAGCACAACCACCCGGCACTGACCTCGCCAGGTGGACCTGCAAAACCCACTCTCCCTGATCATTGCACCCTCACTCACCACTAAATCCTTGCTGGATGCTCCTTAGAAGATGCCCATGGGTGAAAGGCCCATAGACGCGTCACCAGTATTGGTTTTTCCTGTGTTTACATTTCATGCTGAGCGCTGACATTGAGTCCTGAGGTCTGACATTGGATGAGCCCTAACCTGGCTGGAAGCGATGTGGTGTGATTGACTGATAGAGTGACTGTAAACGATGACTCGGTGGCCTTGCATGTGCTGGCATGCAGGCGCTCGCCGCCTGGCCGACTGGAGGCGCGGCAGCCGCTTCAATGGCGGCGGCTCTTCCGCAGCTGCTGCAGCCGCCGCAGCCGCCGCAGGTATGATTCTGTCCACTGCTTCTGCTGTCGTCTTTCAATTATCATGGCATATTCTGCGGTCCCGGCTGGCGAAGGGCGGTTTGTATACGGAGCATTGTGTCCACAGTCAATTTGGTCTTTGTTGGATCTGGCGAGTCCAACAAGGGGCCATATTGTGGCAGCCTTTAAATGCAGCTTGTCTGTAGAATGCACGTTGCCTCTTGGCAGAAAAAGCGTATATTGGTAATAATAATGAAGGTCAAAGGCATGGCAATGAAGGATCGCTCATGTGCAAGCAGGGAGGAACTCGGCAGCGGCGGCTGCGGCTGCGGCGGCTGCCTCTCGTGGGCGCAAGCTGACAGAGCACGAGCATGAGTCAGACTCAGCAGGTGTGTACCTGCCCCTGACTTGCATGGCTCAGAGAGAGAGAGAGAGAGAGAGAGAGAGAGAGAGAGCCGTTCTGGAAGTCAAAAAGCATTTGTAAGACTCCCAGATCAGGATGGTTGAATTAAGGCAATTTGTGAATGCGCCTGCCTCTTGAGGCAGTACCAAAGGACAAATGCAGCAGTCAGTAGTGCTTGTCATTTATTTGCTGTACAGGTGGCCGCAAGCTGGCCGACTTCAGGGGAGGAGGCTTCAACCGCTTTGGTGGCAGCTCGTCCGCTGCCGCCGCTGCAGCTGCGGCAGCAGCAGGTGTGAGTATATATTTCTGTGGTGTAGACATGCATCTACTTTCCGGCATGCGGCAGTGGACACCCTAAGCCAGCACCCCTTGGAAACACTTGGCAGTTATCAGAAGGAATACTGCCTTTCCTTCACGGCAGAAAGCTCATCCAAAAATATCTTAGCGGGCTTGAGAGGCCAATGCATTGTTACCCCTGCGGTTCAAGGGCTTAGGCCTTTGGTACCTTTGGTTAGAAAGCTTTGGATACGTGCCTTCATGCTGAAACTGTAGTAGAACAGAAGTGAAATCGAGAGGAACAGTGCCAGCTGCAGCAGTTACACGAGGATGTTGTGCTGCCAGGGAGGAACTCGGCAGCTGCAGCGGCAGCTGCCGCAGCAGCTTCCCGGGGCCGCAAGCTGGCGGAGTGGGACCACGGCCACTCAGCAGCAGGTAACCTCTAGATCCACCTTGGCAGCAAGGTTTCATAGAAGCATGGATTGCAATTAGTAACAGTTCTGCCAGCAAGCTTGCGGCCATGTGATGTACGGTATTTATGGAACTCACTGCAGGAGACAATCATAACAGTGAGTCAGAATCGTGCTGTGGTTGCCGAATATTGTACACAGGCCTCTAATTGCCATTGCAATGCATGCATTGGTGAAGAGGTTCCTGCGTGGGCTAAGCAAGATCTAGGAACTCGAACAACCATTGATCCCACTCCTGTTGTTGAATTGATGCACAACTTGCTGTGTGGGGTGAGCAGGTGCTCGCAAGCTGAACGACTGGGGCGGCGGCGGCGGCGGCGTCCGCTTTGGTGGCGGCAGCCGCTTTGGCGGCGGCGGTGGTGGTGGTGGTGCGAACAGTTCCTCTTGTGTACTGCAAACTTTCAAGGCCCAATCAACCGTGGGCACGGTGCTCAGTATTTGAATTGCCCCCCAGCAGCCAGGGCCGAAGGACCAACTATCCTTTCAATTCGTTTATATAATAATCTTCCGTCAAGGCAAACCGCTAGCACATAAGCAGCAGCCATGAGTTCAGCAGTCTGCTGGCAGCAGTGCTGTCTCCGGGAGGAGGAGCTGTGACTGCTAGATTTTCTGCAGCAAACTGAGCTGTGACTGTCCTTACACTGGTGCATCATTTTCTTCTTTTAGGGGCAAGCATGTCAGAAGGACAACAAAAAGGAAGGCCTGGCAGCTGGGGTTCTATCCTCTACTCAGTATGTTCCAGGGCGCTCGATGAAGGTCCCTAAAGGGGCAAGAGATGTCGAGAGCCCTGAATGCACTCATTCACCTTTTTCTTACTCTGCAAACAGGTTCAGCCGCGGCCGCAGCAGCGGCAGCTGCCGCCTCCGGGCGCAACTCTGCCGCCGCCGCTGCAGCCGCAGCCGCCGCGGCGGGTATGATTCTGACCACTGCTTCTGCTGTTGTCATGGCTGTCATCATGGCATGTTCTGCAGCCCCGGCTGGCAGGGGGCGGATTAAATACGGAGCATTGTGCCCACAGTTAATTTGGTCTTTATTGGATCCGGCGAGTCCAACAAGGGGTCGGATTGTGGCAGCCTTTTACTGCAGATTGTCTGTAGAACGCACCTTGCCTCTTGGCAGGAAAAGCGTGTATTGGTAATAATTATAAAGGTCAAAGGCATGGCAATGAAGGATCGCTCATGTGCAAGCAGGGAGGAATTCAGCAGCGGCGGCTGCGGCTGCGGCGGCTGCCTCTCGTGGGCGCAAGCTGACAGAGCACGAGCATGAGTCAACCTCAGCAGGTGTGCAGTTGCCCTAAACCCTAAATATATAACCAGCTGCGGTAGCTGCCGCCGCCGGGCGCAACTCTGCCGCCGCCGCTGCAGCCGCAGCCGCCGCGGCGGGGTGAGCAATTATTACCCTTTGCTGCAGCCCTGCCAAGGGGGTCAAGAAGAGCAACTATGCAATCACCGCCCCTTGCATGCAAGGAAGAGAATGTGACATTGTCCGCTTGTGTGGTGCGGTACTTGGAATGTTGAAGTCCTGCAGAAGCTCTGGGCTGCCCAGATCCTGGAATTATGCGCAATGCCTCTCAGCGGTGCACTGCTGAATTTTGAACAGGGAATGCTTGATTTTTGTGTTCCTAAATGCATTTGCAGTTCTGTAGAGTAATCCTGCCTTTGTGTTGATGCTGTGACTTTGCGCTGATGCTTAGGCATGAAGAGCACCCTTGACAAAGTGAATGATGCCCTGCTCGATTAAAGCAGGGTGTCTTCAAAGTTGGGTCAAGGTTGCTCTCTTAGCTATCGATCGAATGCTGATGTGCTTCCAATGAAGCTGAATACTGCTTGGCATGCAAAAAATGACATTGCAAGCACGTGCTGTTGCGTATGAGACACTGCCCTGGATGTAAACGCTCTTGAAAAATGACAGACGCTCACTGGTCTTTCCAGTTTTGATGCATTGCATGGTCACTTGGCACTTCTCAAGCAGGGTATTAGCAGCCATTGGCAGCATGAAGTAAGGCAGCACACTTTCTGCATTCATATCCTGCTTGTCTGCAATACTAATCCTTGTCCAAATCTGCATTTCATTCCATGCCAGTAAAATGCGTGATGACCTGCCTCTTACAACAGGCTCCTTTGGCTTGGGAAAGAACAGCTGCCAACTTTCTGCATGCACACATGCATGCAATCTACTAAAACCTGGTACATAGTAAGATGGCTCTCACATATCTCGTGGCAAGAGAGGGCTCCTTCATGTTCCTCAGCAAGAGAGAGTCACCAGGGGCCATAATTACGACTCTACAGGAGTGGTCGTGCCACTCTCGCTCTCCGATGTGCTGTTTGGGGAGTTGCTCCGGAATTTACTGTCTATGCATCACCTGGCTGCATTATGCATGCGCCAGATGGTGGCACGGCGCTGGCCGGGCGCTGTTCCCCCATTACCTCATTTTCGATCCCGGACAGCTGCCCCCTGTCTCGGTCGCTATAAAAGGCGACCTGCTCCTCTCAACCCATAAAACTTTCAAGTCTTCTATGCTTTCTTGTCTCCGCTTACAGCTGAGCACATCTGTTCAGAGTTTCTGTGCTCGAGGCTGTGCCGACTCCGTCTCTGACCTCCTCGCCTGAGCTCGACTCCAGTCGCCGACGTCAACATGGTTGCTCTCCGACACCTGATGCTCTTCGGCCTTCTCGCCCTGCTGGCAGGTCTGTCCTCTCTTCCTGGCTCCCTGCTTCTCCGGCCCAGACCTTGAGCGTCTAAGGTTGGCAAAACCATGCTCTCGGAACACTTCCCGAGAGCGCCTGAACCAAAGCTGCTGGGCACTGTCATGTCAAAAGGGCATCCGAAGTGTTCAATACCTAAAGGATTTCAGCTTGCCTTGCTGCTCTGGTTGGTTTTGCCGGCAAAGAGAGCCTGATCTTGTTCAGGTTCCGGTTTCGGGATTTAGCGGAGTAGACGAAGTGGTGTCGTTCTTAAGTAAAACACAACTTCTTCCCTCATTTCTTTCCTTTATGGTGCTCAGGCGCCTGCGCAGCTGAGCAGGGCAGCCGCAGGCTGCTCCGTGACAATGACTCCGGCCAGGGCTCGAACGGCAACAACGGTGGCAACAATGGCGGCTTTGGCACTGGTAACATATTCCAGGGCCTGGGAAACGGCTTCAAGGGCTCTGACACCTCCTTCCAGGGCTTCAATAACAACTGGCAGACACCCAAAGGCAACTTTCAGGGCGGCAACTGGATCCAGCCCATGATGAACACCATGCCCACAGGTGACTTCCTTGGCTGTGTTTGTCAGGCATTTTGCAGCAACAGCAGAGACTGCTTTGCACCTGAAGTAATCCACTGTAGAGTCCTGACTCCTCCAATTATGGGGCTTCTCTTGCTGAGATCTTGATTCTTTCACAGCAGTGTGTTGCTTTGCGCTCTGGTGTGTTCTGCCTTGGCATTTGGGTAATATTATCGCTGTGTTTTGCAGACAAGGAGGGAGCGGCTGCAGCAGCAGCCGCCGCAGCCGCAGCCGGGGGCCAGGGCGCAGCCGCAGTGGCAGCAGCAGCCGCCGCAGCAGGAGGTGCGCACCTCTCACTGTGTTTCTCTTGCCACATGCATGCATTCTTGCCAGTCAGTCAGTAAGGTAACATTGCTCCCAACCGAATAAGGGCTGATCAAATGCCCCACTCTGATGCCTCCCTGCAAGCAACCTATGCTGCAGAAGATGCTGCTGTCAAATAATGACAAGCCAATATATTTCTTAAACATGCCGAATGTGCGTGTGCAGGTCAGGGAAGTGCGGCAGCAGCCGCCGCCGCCGCAGCTGCAGCTTCTGGTACGTCTGATCTTTTTGGCATGGAGATCAAACTGCTTCTCCTCCAAAAGACAGAAGCAGAGGTTGCTGTGCCCTAGTGTGTTGCCAGATTCTTGCTAAACCAAGATTTCTTGTGTGCAGGCAATGGTGGAGCCGCAGCCGCCGCGGCAGCAGCAGCGGCTGCAGGAAGCAATGGCGCGGCTGCAGCCGCAGCCGCCGCTGCAGCAGCCAGCCAGATGGGCAACGGTAAGCACATCTGCCTTTGAATGCTCTTTACGACGACTGTCACTGGTGCAAGGGCTGCTGTTGATACTTAAAGCTACAAGGATCTCTTGATGTGGTGTAAGACATGAATTCTGCATTCGTCTTTCGCAAAATGCCCACCTCTGAAGCCCATTGTTGTATTGGACTGCAGGTGCCAACGGAGCGGCAGCGGCAGCAGCAGCCGCCGCCGCGGCAGAGGGCAATGGCGCAGCGGCCGTCGCGGCGGCTGCGGCCGCGGCAGGAGGCGCCGGGAGCGGGGCCGCGGCAGCCGCCGCCGCTGCAGCAGCTGCAGGTAGGACCAGTTTTTCCCCCTTGCCATATTTTGCACTATTCACTGCTTGACATGCTTAGCCCAAGGCAGTCAATATGTTGGTTCACAGCATCAGCTGCACTGCATAAAAATTACCAATACCCCTTGATCACCTGGTGCTTGCAGCATGTAAAAGGCATGTGCTTACCAACAGAAAACCTGTCCTAAGTTTTTGCTGAAATTATTGCAGGCCAGAATGGAGCCGCTGCAGCTGCGGCCGCTGCAGCAGCAGCCGGCGGGAGCAGGCGCAAGCTGCTCCGCGACAATGAATCCAACCAGGGCTTCAATGGCAACAATGGTGGCAACAGCGGCGGCTTCAACACCTTCAACTTCCCAGACACCTCCTTCAGGGGCTCCAACAACGACAGACAGACATCCAATGGCAACACCCAGGGCAGCGACTGGTTCAAGGCCATGTGGAACACCATGCCCACAGGTGAGCGCCCTCTGACAGATTCAGCTGTCAATTTCAAATTCGAGTGCTGCACTGTTGTTAGCACGTTGTTGTCAGCACTGTTGTAAGTAGATGCCACCGAGTACTCCAAAATGAAGTGATGGACTGACTATACACTGCTCAAGCCTGCTGCCCTACCTGTTCTGTGCTGGCATCAGTTTGCTTACAGAGCAGTGTCTGGTGATATCTGCAGACAAGGAGGGGGCGGCCGCAGCCGCAGCCGCCGCGGCCGCTGCCGGGGGACAGGGCGCAGCCGCAGTAGCAGCAGCAGCCGCCGCAGCAGGAGGTGCGCTCATTTGACTGCTCTTTCTTTTGGCTGTGACACTGGCTGATTCTGAGTAGTTGCATGCAAGCCCCTGTACCGCTAAAGCCTGCCATTCTGGACGCATGCAAAAAATCTGGAAATGCAAGGGGGTCTTGAAAATCTTCCTGCCCGCGCCCTGCAAATATCAGCATTTGCTGCATCGGTGTCAGCAGACCGCCTTGACTGAATCCTGAGATCTGTATCTGCAGGCCGGGGAAGCGCGACAGCCGCCGCAGCCGCCGCCGCTGCAGCTTCTGGTGAGTTTGATCATGCATCAGTCAAGGACAAATGATTACTCAGGCGTCCATGTGCTGAAAATGAGCAGAGCCTAAAAGCCAAGTTTCCCCATAAGTTGGCAATGGCTGAAGGGCTTGGTTTCCCTTGGGATGCTTATTGACGTTCTTCTCACCTGCAGGCAATGGCGCAGCCGCGGCCGCAGCGGCAGCAGCGGCTGCAGGAAACAACGGTGCGGCAGCGGCCGCCGCAGCTGCTGCAGCTGCCGGCCAGATGGGCAACGGTGAGCTTCCCCGGGCATCTGACAAGGAGATGACATGCAGGCTCATGTTCTGACTACATCAACTACTTTGAATATAAGAAGCCCATTGTCTTCATTCAGGCATTATATTGTATATGCGTGAGGGGTGCTCTCACAGTGGTTTTGATAGGGAAAGACACTCCTGAAAAACATCAGGGACGTATCCAAAAAAAGGTGTGATAGTCCTTGCTGTGGCATGCTGCAGGCGCAAAAGGAGCGGCAGCGGCAGCAGCAGCCGCCGCTGCGGCAGGAGGCAACGGCGCAGCGGCCGTCGCGGCGGCTGCGGCCGCGGCCGGAGGCGCCGGGAGTGGAGCCGCAGCAGCCGCCGCCGCTGCAGCAGCGGCAGGCCAGAACGGAGCCGCCACAGCTGCGGCTGCTGCCGCTGCAGCCACCGGTACGCCCATATCTTGTTAGAGGAGAAAAAATCCCCACTCTTGTCCTTACAAACCTGCCAGCAGGAGGTGCTCCATTGCTGTTGCCTGGGCAGCTTGAGTAAGGTGCTCTGGTTCCTGCAGCTGTCACTGAAATTTTGAGTGCTCCTTTTAATGAGGATTGCACTGCTTGCAGGCAGGAATGGCGCTGCCAACGCAGCTGCTGCTGCGGCCGCGGCAGGAGGACGCTAGACGTGGAGTAAATTGCGCTCAAATGCGTGGAGAGTTCAATCTTAAGAGAGAGGGAACAATGAACTGTTCTTTGGACTGTAATGCGGCCGGTTTTAGTCAGTTACAGACGCTTGCTCGTTTTAGGGGTAGCGCACATCGCATTGAATTAGAACAGATGTATGTGAGAGGCTTGCCATTTGCTTAGACTGTGCAGACTGAACGCATGCAACAACGTTGGCAGGACATGTATTGCTCATTGTATTAAGAGGTTGTCTTTGGTTTCATACTGTATTTGATTTCCTTTCCGGCTGTTCTTGTTCAAGAATGTACTTTCTAGTCAGTACTCGGTGTAATGCATTTTATCTGCTCATATCCTAGCCTGAAGCGAAGACCATCAATATCGCTCTGGCCTTTTCTTATAGTGATCAATACGCTGCGCATGCATGCATTGACCCAGTCATGTAGCATTGCGCTGAGACCACGCACACCGCATCCAATAGTTTCATGCTGGAGCTCAGCATATGCCTGCACTTCGACTCTCCACGGCTCAAAACATTAAAACCAGAGCAGCCTAGGATCTCCAGGGAACATGACACTCTCTCACGGCACACAGAACGCAAAAACTGAATCCCTGCATGGACAGCAGCAAGAATTGGCAATGTGCAGAGGACACCTTTGTACGTCCAAGCACCTGCCAGAGAGCCAGTGGTTGCTCTTAATCCTCGCCCAATGATCATTCAGAGAGCCACCAGCCTTCCTGCTAATCTTCCTGCACTTTACCATGCCAGCACCATAACCTGGACATCACAGCGGCGGCTCACACGATGTGTACACCTGAAATGTTTCCACAAGGAATGACATGGAAAGCAATTGCCTCTGACTCACGGCACATGCTGAGCCAGGTTCCAGCTGCGCTGACTCCGGCTTCCATTTGCCTGACTCATCCGATGCATGGCACCGATCTGTCATGCCACTCGACTTTAATGAAAAGGCGATTCAACTTATAGACTTGAATCCCACTGCACCAAAACCTATTTTACTTCCTGACACTTGCTGTTCAGCGTGCTTGAGAGTGTCCGATCAGGCAACCCTTCGGACGACCTCGTCAGCGTTCACGACTGGCAAACCCAGCGCCGTCTTGTCTTCGTCTCTCCTCCTTCTTGGAAATTCGAAAAGCATGGAGCCGTCGAATGCTCGACTCCTGCCCTTCTTTGGGCTCCTTTTGTTGATGGCAGGTGCGTTCAGAGACGACCAGTCCTGCACCATTATCGATCGCTGCTGACGCTGCAACGCAGTCGTGCTGCCTAGCTTCCGTGGCCCTGACAGGCGTCGCAGCTTCGAAAAATAGTTTGCATAGGTCTGAAAAGTTGAGGACGAGCTTTACAAAAATTTCGCATTATGCCACCAGGCATCGCAGCAGCATCGGCCGCCGGAGAGCGTCCGCCCGTGTTGGAGCCTTTCCAAGCGGTGGATTTCATGGGTTCTGGGGCAATTGTTATGGAACCTGCCAGGCTTGCAGGTGAGAAACAGTCGGCAGAGAGCAGTCCTGCTCATTCTGAAGCGTGCGATAAGTCCTTGCTGCCTGCATGTGCTTCTTGAGACCAGGTTCAAGAACCTCAATGGTGAGTCGAAGCCCGTTTGTGCACTCGAAAAAGGCTTTCACCTTCAGCTGCTTCATGTGTGGCCCATGGCGCAAATGTCACTACATGCATGACTGTCTGGTAGTGACATGTTGTACATGGGCCAAATATGAAGGCAGCTCTCTGAGAAAGGGCTTTCAGTAAGCGTGTGCCCTTTGTGCTCAGCTACAAGCTGAATGAGTAGCAGAGAGCATGCATGCATTGGCCAATCGCTAATTGCTCAGGCAGGTGCACTATAAATGACATGGCACCTTATATGGCCATGAAACATTGAAGCAATTCAGAAGTCTTCACTGATTATTACATTTTAGATACCTTTTGAGAGCCACCTGAGGCTCGTTGGTCTGTCACTGCCCATCTTCATATCACAAACTTCTTATGTGTCTGCATTCTGTTGATGATCTGGCAATCCTAACACTGTTCTGGCCCAAAATTGTATGCAAACAAGGTGGTGCAGAACCAAATAGCTCCAAGTACTTCACTATTGACGTAGCATTTAACAGCCGTTATCTGGTCTGCACCACATGTGAGCAAATTTTTTAGATTTAACTTTAAATTTGAATTTTGGATTCGCAGGCGGCCGCAAGATGCTGCAGGGCCCAGGGGCGAATCAGGGCTCCCAGGGGTCATCTCAAGGCAACCGGGGCGGCGGCTCTCTTTCCGCCAACCCCGGCAGTGCAGGTACCAGCCAGCCTCAGAGAATCGCTGTCATGAGCCAACCTGAAAGGAGCATAAGCCAGCCTGAGAGGAGCGCTGTCATGAGTCAGCCTGAAAGGAGGGAAGTTACAAACCAGGGAGGCAACAATCCCTTCTTTGGAGGCCTTCCCGCTCGCACCATCATGCCTGCCGGCACAGGTCCTACTGTGATGGAATTTTCTCTTGACATGATTTTTTTGTTGATTTCTGCCATATATTTTCAAATTTCCAGAGTTATACTGCGAGGCAGCCCTGTCTCCTTACTTTCGGCCCTCGCCCTGCTTTAATGTTGACATCAGCATTACATTTTCTCTGATGTGTTTTGATGGCATGCCGGGTGCTGACTCTGAGCACCAGAGTCAGGCACCTGGTCAGCCCTGAGTTGGGTTGAAGCAATCTGACATGCCGCATGGCTGCAGACGCACCTTGCCTTTGGCAAGAACACCGTGTATGAATAGCATTAGTATTGTGAGTATGTGAATGACTGACTGACTGATTGACTGGCAGGCGGCATCACCGGGGGAAACCCTGCCGCCACCGGTGGGAACCCTGCTGCCACCGGGGGTAACCCTGCCGCCACCGGGGGGAACCCTGCCGCCACCGGAGGGAACCCTGCGCAGCTGAGGGGCGCAACCAATCCCACCACCACCGGCGGCACAACAATGCCCAGTGGAGCCACAGGTTGGTCCTTCAACCCCTGCCTCTCTCATTTTTTTGCCTGCATTGACTGTGGATATTCTCCTAGCTACAAACTGAGCCTGGTCATTTGCATGTCATGGGCACCCTTGCAGGCTTCTTTCTGCAGATTGCACTTTGAATGTGACCTAGGCGTTTTGACATGCACAGGGGGGGGCACAGGGGGAACCACTGGGGGAACCTCTGGCACCACTGCAGGGGGAACCACAGCCGGAGGCACACAGGGCCAGCAGGGTGGCACTGCCGGCGCCGGAACTGCTGGTGGCACGACCGGGGGAACCCAAGGCAGAGGTAGTCAACCACTTGTCCTCTAGATTGGCGTCACCATTTATATGACAGGCCTGATAGATACCTCATCTCATCATCTCGCTAACCCTGCCGAGTTGACATCTGCATTGCCCCAAGGAAGGACACAGTCTCATGCACGGCGCAGCAATAAAAAGAGTTTGAGAAATTGGATAGTGTGAGCTGGCACCCAGCGGCAAATGCTGCTGGTAAACTCATGATGGAAAGGTGTGGTGTACTGAGTTATTTTCATGAATGCAGATCCCGGCGCGGCAGCGGCAGCGGCGGCGGCTGCGGCCGCAGCGTCCGGCAAGGATGCAGCAGCTGTTGCGGCAGCTGCAGCGGCAGCTGCCGGCGGCGGAGGCAACGCAGCCGCAGCAGCGGCGGCTGCAGCAGCCTCTTCTGGCGTGTCCTGCCTTGGCCTATCTATTCCCCATGCATGCAAGTCTGCCATTGCACTCTGTCTCCTTCCTGTGTTCCTCAGCATCATGTTCCTCAACATCAAATGTTATATGCATTCGCATGCAGGCAAGAACGCCGCTGCAGCAGCGGCGGCTGCAGCTGCTGCGGCCAGCGGCTCAGGCGGTGAGTCATTTCAGCCCATAATGCATCCTCATGTCATGTCAACTATAAAATCACCTGTTCAAATTATGCCAGACGTCATGTAGATAAATTTTCAGCTACAAGGCGACATCTTTTTCTCAATTACAAGACCAGGCCAAAGACAGAGGACTTCCCTTTCCACGGACTCAGAAGGCTTCCATGAGGGTGAGACTGTAATCAAACGGTAGCGTGCGGTCCCAATCTAATGTACTGTGCGCCGTATATACCAAGTGACCCCTGTCCGCATGCAGGCGGCAACGGCGCAGCGGCGGCCGCAGCAGCATCCGCGGCGGCCTCCGGACAAGGTGCAGCGGCAGTCGCAGCAGCTGCCGCAGCGGCCGGCGGAGGCAACAGCGCGGCAGCTGCCGCTGCAGCAGCGGCAGCATCCTCCGGTGCGGCACACCGGTTTTCATGAACCTTATCTCACTAGCAATCTTGCTGTCCTGAGAGCCATCTCATTCCTCAAAAACGTGGCAAATCTGTGTGAAATTCGACTGCAATGCAGTAACGTGATGTGATGCATGGCTTGCGTCACCGGACACCTCGCTGGCACCTCTGCCTACACACATGGCAACATTTGTCAGGAACTTGGTGGCCATGCAGAATAGTGATGTCATGCATAGCTTGCAATGCTACACCCCTCAGTGTCATCAGGTGACAGAGCTCTGTTTTCACAAACATGGTCAGATTTGTGTTGAACTTGGTTGCAATGCAGCGCCATAGTGTCATGCATGGCTTGTGATTGATGCGCAGGCCAGAACGGAGCGGCTGCCGCGGCGGCCGCGGCGGCTGCGGCGGCTGCCGGTGGCGGCGGCGGGGGCACAGCTGGCGCCAGCGGGGCCGGTGCTTCTGGCGGCGGTGGTAAACTTCCCTTGCCCTGAGCTCAAGTCCCAGGCTCCTGATGACTGTTGAAATATAATTGAAAAGCTTTCAAGCAGAACCACTGACACAAATCTCTCATACTGACCTTCAATCCTGAATCCTGAAGATACTGGCAGCTGCCTGCTGCACGTCAAGGCATTTGCTATCAAACAGGCAGTGCATGCGATGCACATGGTACCATAGTATGAAGTATTCCCCCCCACAGTAATTCACAGATCTCCAAAACTCACAGATCTCCAAAGCTCGCAGTTCTTCCCAGTTTTAAACGCAGGAGGCTGGATGGCAAGATTAATGCAGGAGGCATTGCGGGACATGAGAGGGCCAAGGTGATGTATGCATGCATTAGGTGGTGAGGGCGCCGCGGCGGCAGCAGCCGCAGCTGCCGCAGCATCTGGCAACAGCGCTGCAGCCGTCGCAGCCGCTGCAGCCGCAGCCGCAGCCGGAGGCGGCAACAGCGCGGCAGCGGCAGCAGCAGCCGCCGCGGCCTCATCTGGTGGGTTACAGCCCCGGAGCTGTTCCCAAGGGGTTTGATCGCATTGTTGCCCACCAGTAAGGGTCTTGTAATTGAAGGAAGAGAACGGAGGAAAGCCGACCATAGAAGCCTCATAAGCTGGTTGTAACGATATCAGCCTCTTGATCGTGCTGCGCTTGCGCAACAAGGGCAGCTTACATCACACTTATGCTGCAACAGCGTGCATGTGTCTGTGGCATGACTGCACCTTGGAACAGCATCATTGAAAAAAGAGAGAGCCACCCGACTGTGGCCTCAGGATGCTTTGCAGATACCGGTTTGGGCTTTGGTCTGTGTCTCCATCTGATATAACCGCACAAGATATATCTGAGAAGGGCGTTGTTTTTGCTTTGCTTCAGGCAAAGACGGTGGCGCGGCAGCCGCTGCAGCGGCAGCAGCCACGGCCTCTGGCGGTGCGTTTCACTTTTACTCAATCTCTTGAGACTACTAATTAAGCAACGGTTGTCAATGGCAATGCCAATCTCACAGCTTGTTTATTATACAAGTATACATGTTTTTCAATGTCACATCAACAGTCCTGCATGCAGCCAGATGGCACAATGAAAGCACAAGAGGTTGGAGTATGCCTGTGACTTGACATGTAGGAATCATATTTCCTGGCAGCAGAGTTAAAAGTTCATGTGATTGGCAGGTCGCGGCGGCAACGAGGCCGCCGCCGCAGCTGCTGCAGCGGCAGCAGCAGCTTCCGGAAACAGCGCGGCTGCAGCAGCCGCCGCCGCAGCCGCAGCAGGAGGTGGTTGTTTTACTCTCCCTTACGCTTAATGTATTTGCCCTTCTGCTTCATCACGCAGGGGATACTAAAGACTACCCCCTGTAGTCTTTAGTACCCCCTGCATCAAGAAAGCTGAACCGCTTGATTTTCATTACATCTTGATCACGTCCGTGGACTCTGTTGCTGGCAGCAATGATCTCGAGTGGGCTTCGTGTGCAGGCGGCAACAGCGCGGCAGCTGCAGCAGCCGCCGCAGCAGCTGCCTCAGGTGTTTCTCTTTTCCTGGCACAGTGGTTTGAGCCTTGTTTTCTACTGTTGAAGACCACTGTGCTAGTGTACAATCGAAGCAGAGTCGATGCATGCAACTCCTGGATTTGACGTCTCTGTGCAGTTTCCCATACGAGCAAGTTCGGTTTGTCTGTTCAGAATACCCTAAAGTGGCAGTTGATTTATTTCTCTGGACATGTTTTTACTCGGGGGTTTCGATGTGTCAGGCAAGGGACCATGGGATGCAGCGGCGGCTGCAGCGGCAGCAGCTTCATCTGCAACTGGGCGCTGAATGCTCAGAAGACTTCCTTGACAAGACTTTGGAGCCTTCTTGAAGTCCAGAGGAAAAGTAAAGTCGTGGAAAGGGACACTGCTGAACTGCAAGCTGTACTTGCTTCTGACGATACTGAAAACTGCTTGCAGAATGCTGTTCAAGCTGGTGTGGATTTTAATCAGGCTCTTTTTCATTTTGAGTTTCACAAGAAGAAACAATACCAGGCAATACTTGATCTGCTCACACAAAGCTCGGCATGTCACACTCGGATATTGCCATGCTTGATTTGAGCCATGAATGTGTTGATGACTCACCCAGCTTGCAAGGCATGATCAGTAGGATTCCTTTGTTTGAATGTGACTGGGTGCTACATGCACTATTGATGCCAATGATGAGCTTGCCTTACTTTGCTGCTGACATTGTAAAAAAGCCTTGCCTGCTGCCTCGCAGTTGACGTGACATCTGTAACACATGAAAGTGTTGCTGATCCTCCTGTAAAGTCCCATGCATGCGCTGCCAGAAGCTAATTGCAACACGAGCTTGCACCTGTCAGATCTTGAAGCTTCTCTTTGCTGTCACGTGCAAGTGCTGACCAAGCATCCAGATGGAGCTATTTCAAATCGTCATTGCATGTCCGCGTGCCAGCTGACAATACCAGCATCACTTGAAGATCTTCTCCCAAGGTTGAGAGAAATCAAAGTGCAATATTGCAACAACAAAGCCCAAATCTAACGCAGCCACCCTGCCTTCAGAAGTGGCAGGTCGAAGTCATCGCCTGTGTCGAAGTCGGCGCTGCTCGACACAAACTCGAGTGGATTCGCCTTCCATTGCAATTGAAAGCATGGCGTCATTCTCTCCTCGGCTACTGCCCTTCCTGGGACTTCTCCTGCTCACGGCAGGTGTGCTTTTGGAAGGATTGCTTTTACACAATAAGCGCCGGTTTCTCTCGCCGTTTTGACCACCACCGAGGCCACCGCATTGCACAAATATCGATCTGAGGATCGTGCTTCTATCGAACAAAATATGTTCTGTGCAGGTTTGGCAGCAGCATCGTTCGCAACCGACGATCCGTCGCTGAGCACGTTGGATCATGGCCTCCTCGGTCGGCTGGGCGACAAAGAGAGCACCCTCCAGCATGCTTATCACCCAGGTGCACAGCCAACATGAATCTTGCTAAATCTATAGGTTAGCTAACGTGTGCTGAAGATCTGGACTGAGGCACGGGCATTTGTGACACATGCATGCCATCTGCATGTGGCAGAGTAATTCTGCACGAAGGTGCTTGCTTTGGCCACTCGATGACCTTGACTTATCTGCGCAGAAGAGCTGTAGCTAGCTAGCGCCAGAGTCATCATAAGACTCAAGTCATGTCAGATTTCATGCATGCCAAGTGCCTGTGATGCATGGCATGTGGACTTCTTATTGCAAGCTCTCAGCTCAGAGCAGCAGCAAGTGCATGTCCCCAACAGCAGGACTGCACCCATTGTTTACACCATTGCTGGATGCCTTTGTATGTTTGCACACGAAAGATGCATGCACTGCATAACATCTGAAAGCTGATGGCAGGCTTAAAGTCTGAGCAGGAGCATGCACATGTCTCAAGCTGCAGGACTGCGCCAGAGATCCCACAGCAGCCACCGAGTTAGCTAGAAGCCGATGTAATGTGACTATTGGGTGACTAATCATCATTGTGTGCGTGCACGTGCAGGCGCCCGCAAGCTCCTGCAGGGAAACCCAGAGGGTCAGCGCGGCGAACGCCAAGGGGGCAACAACCCATTTCAGGGAGGCCAAGGCTTCAACCCTCGACAAACCAATCCTTCTGGCACCACCGGCACCACTGGAGCAACTGGCACAACTGGCACAACAACCGCCCCTGGGACACCTGGAGCCACCGGCCAGGGTAGGTCCTTCTGCAAGCATGTGCATAAAGTCTTTCCAAAGAGGGCTGAGACGACAGAGCTGGGGACGTGGCATGCTAAGCAGCTGCAGACTGGCCTGCAAGATGTGTCATTTTGGCTGATAGAAAGATACCTTTTGCCATGACACATGCACACACACTCCAGGTTGCAGGGTCAACGAGCGAGCGACGTACAGCTGTCAATAAGATATTGGGGCACTGTACAAGCTGTATCAGATTGCAGGTTGCCACCCTTGATGGGACAGGTGAATTGAGCGTCACTGTGTCTTGCTTCAGGCGGAGGAGGCGGTAACCCCGCCGCAGCCGCAGCAGCCGCCGCCGCAGCGGCAGCTTCCGGCAACAGCGCTGCAGCAGTCGCAGCCGCAGCAGCCGCGGCCGGAGGCAGCAACAGCGCCGCAGCGGCAGCAGCCGCCGCCGCAGCCGCGTCTGGTGCGCTCAGACTATAAGAATAGTTTATGCTGTCTATGGCATAGCTGCCTGTGTAAACTGCACGGTGTTGAGGATCTAGAAGCGCACATGCGTTGCCTTTGGATTTAGGATCGTTGTCAAAACATGACTGTCCTACAGGTTCTTGCACCTAGGGGTGTCTAAGGGAAGTCTGTTGTGTTTTGCAAGACATCCATTGCACCCAAGAAGCATGTCCTCATGTTACCTGCTTTGTGCCTGTATTAGCGTCGTGGCACAGACTTTGGGATTGGCACTGTTGAGACACATTGAAATGTCAAAGTATTCAAAGGTTTCAAGTTGCTTGCTTTCCCTGTCGCTCGGCACACCATCCGGACAGTGTGACAATTTGTAACTCAGTGACAGACTTTGTCCAGCCGGAAGTCCCTGTAAATGTGGGCTGCATTCCTGTGCAGGCAAGAATGGTGCAGCGGCGGCAGCGGCCGCCGCAGCTGCGGCTGCTTCCGGCGGTATGTTCATTTCTGCTCATGTCCTTTATTTCTGCTCCATGCTGCGAAAATCAATATTCTACAGGCGCTTGGAAAGTTGAAAGTTGAATGTATATGGATTGCATCCATGAAGCCTCTTGAGCGACACGCGTTGATTGCATGGAAGAAGCACAGATTGTGCAGCACAAAAGCCGTTAAATGTAAAGAGTACCAGCACCCCAGGGCTCCGCTGGCAGCATCAGTCTATTCAGCTGCAGTCTATTGTACTCAGCCTGAGTCACTTAGCTAAGGTCCACTCAGCGGAGGTCCAGTCAGCTGCAGTATACTCAGCGTAGACTGCAGCTCAGTAGACTTCAAAGGACATATAAGGTTTTGGGGTGCGAGGCAGGTGTCTGTGTGCATGGTGCAGGCCAGGGTGGTAATGAGGCTGCTGCAGCAGCAGCCGCAGCGGCGGCCGCAGCAAACGGCAACAGCGCCGCCGCCGCTGCCGCAGCGGCCGCCGCCGCGGGAGGTACGCCCGTCAACAGATCACCCCCGAATCCCTGGATTATCAACCCTCTGTTGGACTCTTGTGGCAGTGATCATCTTGCCTTTTTGCATTATGCATTCCCCCTGGTGGCTATGATTGCAGTGTGTGACGAGGTGATGACACGGGAATGATGTGTTTTTGAGGCTTCGCATTCTGTGGCCATCGTGCTTGCAAGACTGCCCGTCCCTGTCTTGTGCTTTGGGGATTAGTAATGCTGCACCCTCTTGTGACAGGGGCGAACAGCGCCGCAGCAGCCGCAGCAGCAGCAGCTGCTGCGCAAGGCATGACCCAAATCTAATTGCAGGCACTTGAACTGCCGGTTGTTGAGTAATGTCATTTGTGGTGCATGGCATTTCTCACTGTTGATCTCGTGTCTGGCCACATGATCTTACCAGAATTTGGCTGACATTACTCCTGTGGCTCTTCAGCATGCTTCTGAGAGAGGGGCTCATGTGACATCAATGCTTACTTTCACTCGGTCACAACTTTCTGCAGGCAAAAATGCGGCTGCAGCTGCAGCAGCGGCTGCAGCCGCCGCCGCAGGGCGCGGATAGCTCTGACTAGTGGCCAGGAAAGACTGCAATCCTTTTGGGAGTGGAGGCAGCTGCAGCCTCTCTGCTGTCTTTCACAGATTCCACTGCGGGGGGGAGCACAGAGACAGGACAGAGAATAGAATGGGGAGCTCCTCTTGAGACTGGGCAAGAAAGTTGTGAGTTGAGTTGAGAACTTGAAGCTTTACATTGAGGCCCGCTGGGGCTGATCCTTTTTGCATTTGCATTTGTGTGGATCGCCAACGTGTTGGAATACTGCCAGGCCTTTTAAGGTGTGATCTTGAAGTAAAAAGCTATGCAATGGTTCCAAAATATCAAAAGTTTGAGAGGTGGCATAGCCTCGGCTGCACCTTGTCTTGTGACTGCATTTTGATTTCGTAATGTCCTAGCGCTGGCCGCAGAGAAGGTCTCACAGGACCTTGTTGGGTCAAGGTTATAAAGAGGCGGTGATTGCATACTGTCGTACACTGTGCCTTTGCGCAACTGTCCTGCAAAGATTGTTATGTAGTGTTATGTAGTGTCATAGCCTTGGCTGTAGCTCATCACATTGATGCATATTGCTGCTCTGGTGGGATGGCTGGAGTGGGTCCTTAGGGAGTAGTTGGGCTAGGCTTTCTGAGAAACAGTTGACTGCATGCTGCATTAGATTGTCCCATTGCATATGTATGTCATGCACAGAGTTTGTAATAGAATGACATGATATGAGCTTGACTGACCCAGATGTCCTCAGACCATTAGAGACCACCAGAGAAATGATCTGCATGCTACAGTAAATAGTGCCTATGCGGCTTCCGCCTTATCTAAAATATCGTGCAAATTTAACAGAATATCGCATCAAGTGAGAGATTCCCGCACTCTGGCAGCGAGATGATGTACATCTGCATCTGCCCTGCAAAACTCTTTGGAGTGTAGAGTTTGAGCTTTGAGAACACGTTGTGAAGCAAGCATATCAGGCTGCTGGATACAATCAGCGCATAAGCTGTCAGTTACTCATTTAATTGCAATGCAGGTGCTGATTGAGTCTCCATGGGAGCCAACAAGGCCATGGGTGATGCATCCTGGACGTTTGAAACTGCAGGTGTCATGGGTTGAAAAGTACATAGAGTGTTGGAGATCCAAGGTGGAACAGAGCTTAGAAGAAGAAAGGGAAACATTGCAACTTTGGACATGCTGCACAGCAGTCTGTCCCAGGCAGATTCCCTCCAATGCCGCCTTGGCTGATACTGAAGCGCTGCAGAGCGGGTCCAACATAGGCCACAAACAAAATCACTTTCCTAGCACACCACTGCTGCAAATGCCTGGTATGATTAAGCTGCTGAGCGTATGTGCTGAAAGGGTTATGGCCTCGTGGACATTTCCATCAGCCAATTGGAAAGTTCTGAGAGCACTCTGACAAAACAGACACTGAGCTGCAGCCAAGTGGTCCTTTACAAAGCCTTGTATTGTAGCAGGGGTTCCTAGCAGAGGTACAGGCAGAGACACTGTGGCTGGCGTACATGTTATCATGCTTTGGAACAATCATGAAGAGCATACTTGTGTCTCTTCCCCAGAATGTAGCCAGACAACACCGCAGTCGAATCTTCCACTCGTTACTTTCGCACACACCACACCATTCTTTCAGGCGCACCACAAACTGGGACAAGAGCTGCCCCACGCTGAGCTTCATCGGACACGGAAATGCCATGGAAAGGGAGTCGTTCTATACTTCCTGCCACTCCTGCCATGATACAGGGGCGGCCCCTCTCTCATGCTTCTGATTGAGAAGAATTCATTGATGAGCTGCGCTGCCTGCAAGCACAACAAAGTCGCTGCATGGAGGCACAGGATTGGACGGTGCTACAGAGCTTTTTGCTCACTTCTTGAGCGTAGAGAATTGAAGAGGCACAGGAGGCAAGATCAGCTGTGGAAGATGCTTGCAGGGGGTGCCTCTACACACGCCTCAATGACAGTAATTGAAGGGGCCACATCAGTTCACAAAGTGTGCATCCCTGCGCCGCATATTTGTCCACGGTCAGGGCAAGTAAGATACCTCATCGTTCTGCGTGGTCCTCCTCTTAATGGTCTTCTCTGCCTCCACGCAGAAGGCTTCCATTGCTTCTGGAGACATGTCGTCCACAGCGTCCCTGTCCTCTTGGCGATACTGATATCTCACGCCATCTACCTCGTCCTGCACACAAATTTACATTGGTATAAGAAAAGCATTGTCTTGGATAGTGTCTTGCAGACATGACAAATCAACAGAGGAAGCTCATTGTAACAGACCAGATCCAGATTACAGATATCTCCTGATCAGGGATGTCTCTAGTC
>JADEYI010000936.1_pt1 | contig 28121 bp, 21 predicted proteins | sample 8542331 | NCBI WGS metagenome assembly JADEYI01 (sample SAMN16510988, study PRJNA670497) | mine drainage metagenome | isolation source: biofilm near Copperflume 1 | place: Germany: Marsberg coppermine Kilianstollen | collected 2018-02 | reverse complement strand
TTATGAACCGATGGCTGCCTAACCCGAGTGTCTACGCAATCGGGGCAACCTCACTTCGCCGGGATCTTCTGCGGGCTTCGGCTAATCGGGTTTTCTCGGCCGAGCGATGCGGAGCGCCTGGACGACGGCAGAAAGCGGCAAAAACATAGGCTTGGGTGTCGGGCGCTCCTCAAGGGTTCCCTCCACGACTTCGAGGCCGACGAAGCCGTAACGAGTGTAATAGTCCACCGCGGCGGGCTTTGCATCCACGATGACGCCGGCACAGCCCAGCTTGTCGCGGAGTTCAATCGCAACTGAGAACACGGTACGCATAAGACGCTCCCCGACACCCCTCCCTTGAGCGTTTCGGTCGACCGCCAACCGGGCGAGCCTGAGAATCGGGAGCGGATAGCCGGGTAGCTTCTTGCGCAGGCTTGGAGGAAGGTTTTCGATCTCGACATGCCCAACGGTCACCGTCGCGAAGCCGAGAATGGTCGCGCTCTCAACTGCAACGTATGTGATGCCGATGTGATGGCGGAACTGATTCTGCCCCGCGTATCGATGGAAAAAGAGGTCGAGCTGCTCATCGCCGGACTGGAAGGAACCTCGGTCGTCGGTTTCTTCGAGCAGGCGAACCTCAATCGCCACCGCGCATCAACTTAACCAGTTCACGGGTTGGCTTTTGCTTCTTCGTGAGCGACTCCGCGATCTTACGCCCGCTTGCTGCACTCACTACGAGGCGCGGCGGGATAATAATTCCGGCCGGAAGCTGTTCGAGCGCCTGTATGTGATGAAGGAGTGCGCTCTCGATCAGGAACTGTTTTTTCACCCCATGAGCGCGCGAATAGCGTTCGAGTAGCTGCTTGGTGCCCTGGGAAATCTCGGCTGAAATCTGCATATGTTACGTATCTATTCCTACGAAAGCGTAAAATACATCTCCTACGAAAAGGTAAAATATGTCCGGTTCGAGGTCAAGCCGCCTCGGAAATACTAGGCAGGCCATGCAGATCCAGCCTACTTCCCCGAGCCTTCCGTATCGTCGGGGTCGGCGGCGCCGTTGCCGTTGGTATCCTCCAGCGGCTCGGCCAGACCCGCCACCGCGCGTACCTTCTCGCCTTCATCGAGACGCACCAGCTTGACGCCCTGTGCGTTGCGTCCGGTGATACGCACGTGTTTCACGTCGAGCCGGATCACCTTGCCGCTATCGGTGATCAGCATCACCTGGTCATCCGTGCCCACCTGACGGACGTTGATCACATTGCCGGTTTTATCGGTGACATTCATCGTGATGACGCCCTTGCCGCCACGATGAGTCAGCCGGTACTCGTTGGCGGGAGTGCGCTTGCCGAAGCCCAGTTCCGAAACGGTGAGCAGGGTTTCGTCTTCGCGCGAGGTGCACATCGAGACCACCTCGTCCTGAACCAGCGTGACCGTGCCGCCTTCTTTTTTGGAATAGGATTCCAACTCCATGCCGATCACGCCCTGCGTGTCGCGACCCATCGAGCGGACTTCCTCTTCGGTGAAGCGAATCGCCTGTCCCGAGCGGGTGGAGAGTACGATCTGCTGATTGCCGTCGGTGATGCGGACGCCGACCAGCGAGTCGCCATCCTCGAGGCTAATCGCGATGATCCCGTTGGTTCGAATATTCGCGAACTGCTCGACCTCGGTCTTCTTCACCCGTCCGCGCCGGGTGGCGAAAAACACCTGCTTGCCGGCGGTGTCCTTTGGAATCGGCATGAAGGCCGACAGTGATTCGTCGGTGCCCAGGTTCAGCAGGTTGGCGACCGAGCGGCCGCGCGCCGCGCGTCCCGCTTCGGGCAGTTCATAAGCTTTGAGCTGGTAAACCTTGCCGGCCGAAGAGAAGAACAGCAGCCGGTCGTGGGTTGAAACCGCCACCAGCTGTTCGACGAAATCCTCCTCGCCGGTGTTGGCGCCGATCTTCCCGCGGCCGCCGCGGCGCTGCGTGCGATACATCGAAAGCGGCGTGCGTTTGATATAGCCGCCGTGACTGACGGTGATCAGCACGTCCTCCTCGACGATCAGGTCTTCGACCGAGAAGTCGCCCTCGGCTTCGATAATCTGCGTGCGCCGCGGGTCGGCGAACTCCTTGCGGATATCTTTCAACTCGTTGGCGATCAAACTCAACAGCACGTCCCGATTCGCAAGGATGTTCTTGAGGCGTGCGATAGTGGCCTCGCATTCCTGATGTTCCGCCTGAATTTTGTCGCGCTCCAGCGAAGTGAGGCGGCGCAGCGTAAGATCGAGGATCGCCTGGGCCTGAAGTTGAGTCAGCTTGAATTGCTGCATCAGGCCGTTGCGCGCGGCCTCGGCGTCTTTCGAGGCGCGGATCAGCTTGATAACGGCGTCGAGATTTTGCAGCGCGATCAGCAGGCCATCGAGGATGTGCAGGCGGGCTTCGGCCTGGCGCAACTCGAACAGCGAGCGGCGGGTGATCACGCGTTCGCGATGGTCCAGGAAGGCAACCAGCATGTCGCGCAGACTTAGCTCGCGCGGGCGTCCTTCATGGATCGCCAGCATGATCATGCCGTAGCTCTCCTGCATCTGGGTGAGCTTGTAGAGCTGATTCAGCACGATGCGCGGCTCGGCGTCGCGTTTGAGCTCGATCACCACCCGCATGCCGTCGCGATCCGACTCGTCGCGCAGGTCGCTGATGCCTTCAATCCGGCGATCGTTGACCAGCTCGGCGATCCGCTCGATCAGGCGGGTCTTGTTCACCTGGTAAGGGATTTCGCGCACGATAATCGAGGCCCGGCCGGTGCGCTTGTCGGTTTCGATCGCGGCCAGCGCGCGCATCGTGAGGATCCCGCGCCCGTTGAGATAGGCCTGGCGGACCGTGCCGCGGCCGAGTAACTGGCCGCCGGTCGGGAAGTCGGGACCGGGAATGATGTCGAGAATTTTCGCCAGCGACAGGTCGGGATTCTTGATCAGCGCCAGCAGGGCATCGCAAACCTCGCCCAGGTTATGCGGCGGGATATTGGTCGCCATCCCGACCGCGATTCCATCCGATCCATTGATCAGCAGATTGGGAAACTGCGAGGGCAGGACCTCGGGCTCCTGCTGCGAACCGTCAAAATTGGGAACGAAATCGACCGTATCCTTGTCGATATCGGTCAGCATCCGCTCGGCCAGCGCGGTCAGGCGGCATTCGGTATAACGGTAAGCGGCGGGCGGGTCACCGTCGATCGAGCCGAAATTGCCCTGGCCGTCGATCAACGGGTAACGCACCGAAAACGACTGGGCCAGGCGCACCAGTGCGTCGTAAACCGCGGAGTCGCCATGCGGATGGTAACGCTTGAGCACCTCGCCGACGACGCCGGCGCACTTGGAGTAGCGCCGGTTCGAGAGCAGACCCTCGCGGAACATCGCGTAGAGGATTCGCCGATGGACCGGCTTGAGGCCGTCGCGCAGGTCGGGCAGGGCGCGCCCGATATTCACCGACATCGCGTAGTCGAGGTACGACTGCCGCATGTCGTCTTCAATATTCAGCAGCGCCGGTTCGTTGCGGATGGGTTCGTTACCGTTGGTAGTCGCCATTTACGAATTTTTCCGTTCCCGTTTTTATCGTTGTCGCTTCCCAGGTTATGGAGAGGTCGGCGTTGGGATAGCTGCCTGTGAGATCGCGATTCTGATCGAGTCGACTGCGATTAACGCCGTCGCCGGCAAAGCCGAACCGAAATTTTACGCTCTTCCCTGAAGGGAAGGGCTATGACAGAAGCGCAGATTCAAAACTCTTTCGACGGCGCGACCGGCCACGCTTAACTGCTGGCGTGCCCTTAGATATCGAGGTTGCGCACGTTCAGCGCATTCTCCTCGATGAACTTGCGGCGCGGCTCGACCTGATCGCCCATCAGCTTCGAGAACATCTCCTCCGCCTCTTCCTGCGAACCCACCTGCACTTTCAGCAGCGATCGCACCTCCGGATTCATCGTGGTCGCCCACAATTGATCCGGATTCATTTCGCCCAAGCCTTTGTAGCGTTGCACCTCGACCCCCTTCTGACCCGCAGCGAGCACCGCTTCGGCCACCGCCTTGAGGGTATCGAGCGTGCGCTCCTCCTCGCCGATTTTGATCACGAATGGCTGCGCGAGATCGCCCAGTTCGCTCGAAAGCCGCCGGATTTCCCGCAATTCGCCGCTGTGATAAAGCGCCAAATCGAAGATCGTCGGCGCGGTCGCACCATTGCGCTCATGGGTAAAGATTGCGCGGAAGCTGCTCTCATCTTCCGGCTCGATCCGGTATCGCAGGTTCGAGTTTTTCAATTCCCTAACGATCGCATCAGCAGCCTTCGCGAGCGCCTGCTCATCGTGATAGGTGTCGGCATTGACCTCGCGGGCGGTCACCATCCGGGCCAGCGCTCCCACGATCGCACGTTCCTTGTTGCGCCGTTCGAGCGCCTCATACATCCGCTCGCGATAAAGCGACTTGCGGGCGATCGCCTTGAGTCGCGCGCCCTTGATCTCGTCGGGATTTTTGCCGGGACCGGCTTTGAAGGTAACCGCTTCGGTGCCGAGATCGGTCAGATATTCCTCAAGTGCGGCTTCGTCTTTCAGGTAGCGCTCGGTCTTACCCTTCTTGGCGCGGAACAGCGGTGGCTGCGCAACGTGGAGGTAACCGCCTTCGATAATTTCCGGGAATTGGCGGAAAAAGAAGGTCAACAGCAGCGTGCGGATATGGGAGCCGTCGACGTCGGCGTCGGTCATGATCACGATCGTATGGTAGCGGAGCTTGGCGATATCCTTCTCGGTGCTGACGCCCATCCCCAACGCGGTGATCATCACGCGCAGCTCGACCGAGGAAAGTACTTTGTCGATTCGCGCACGTTCGACGTTCAAAATTTTGCCGCGCAGGGGCAGGATAGCCTGGATACGGCGATCGCGGCCCTGTTTGGCCGATCCGCCGGCCGAATCGCCCTCGACGATAAACAGCTCGCTGCGCGCCGGATCGCGCTCCTGACAATCGGCGAGCTTGCCCGGCAGCGAGCCTGAATCAAGCGCGCCTTTGCGGCGGACCAATTCCTTGGCTTTGCGGGCGGCCTCGCGGGCGGTGGCGGCCTCGATCACGCGGGCCACGATGCGCTTGGCGTCGCCGGGATTCTCCTCGAAGTGTTCGGCCAGTTTTTCGTTGACCAACCCGGCCACCAAGCCCTCGACTTCGGAATTGCCGAGTTTGGTTTTGGTCTGGCCCTCGAACTGCGGTTCGCCGATCTTGACACTGACGATTCCCGCCAGACCCTCGCGGGTATCCTCGCCCTCCAGCCGCATGTCTTTGTTTTTAAATAGATTATTGCGGGTGGCGTAGTTGTTGAGCGTGCGGGTCAGCGCCGAGCGCAGTCCCGACAGATGGGTCCCGCCTTCGATGGTGTGGATATTGTTGGCGTAGGTAAAAACAGTTTCATGGACCGCGTCGGTCCATTGCAGGGCGCATTCGATGTCCACCCCCTCGCGCACGCCGCGAAAGTAAATCGGATCATGGTAGGTTTCGCTGCTCTGCGTCAGCGACAGCACGAACTCTGCGATGCCGCCTTCGTAATGGAACTCGTCCTGCTTGTCGGTGCGTTCATCGCGCAGAGTAATCCTGAGTCCGGCGTTGAGGTACGCCATCTCGCGCAGATAGCGCGCGACGATCTCATATTTGAAGGCGACCTCGGGGAAAATTTTCGAGTCAGGCGAAAAGGTGGTCTTGGTTCCGGTTTTCTTCGCCGCCCCCCGCTCTTCGACCGCGGTTTTCGGGGCGCCACGCTCATAGCGCTGGTACCAGGTCTTGCCTTCGCGCCGCACCTCGACCTCGAACTCCTCGCTGAGCGCATTAACCACCGAGGCGCCGACTCCATGTAATCCGCCCGATACTTTGTAGGCGCTGCGTTCGAACTTGCCGCCGGCGTGCAACACGGTATGGACCACTTCGAGCGCGGATCGCTTTTCGGTCGGATGCATGCCGACCGGGATGCCGCGGCCGTTATCCTCGACCGAAATCGCATCGTCGCCCAGGATGATCACGCCGATCTCGGTGCAGAATCCCGCCAGCGCCTCGTCGACAGAGTTATCCACGATTTCGGTGACCAGATGATGCAACCCGCGTTCGGCGGTATCGCCGATATACATGCCGGGGCGCTTACGAACGGCCTCAAGCCCCTCGAGAATTTTGATTGACTCGGCCCCGTAGACGTCAGACGCTTGTTTGTTTGGCATATGAGAAATGGGCGAAAGGATTACCGCTCCGCAACCTCCCCGCCGGGAAATATCTTATCGGTCCAAGCCGCTGAAGTAAAGTTTGATCGCCAGATCAGACGATAGGTTTCAAACGATGTTCGCCTTGAGACTCGATGACACTTAAAACTCCCACCATTTACCCAGAATATGCGGCCAAAAGGCGGGTCTGATTTAAGGCCTGAGATAGAGACTTCAAAATAGTCGAAACAAAACGATAGTTTACAAAAAATAGGGCGAGCTTGTAAGGCGTTCGATTCAGCGGATTTGCTTAAGGTCGGCGAGGAATTGACCGGGACCGACATAGCCCACTTCGCGCTGGCGGAGTTTGCCGGAAGAATCGATGAAAAGTGTGGTGGGGACGCCTTTTACATCGAAATGGTGCGCCATTTGCTCGCTGTCAATATCCTGCTCGGTCAGATCGGCTCGCAGCCGGACAAATCGTGCGGCGGCCTCGACCACCCCCGGATCCCTAAAGGTGGTCTTTTCCATCTCGCGGCAGGGGATACACCAATCGGCACGAAAATCCACCAGCACCGGTTTGCCGGCGGCACGGGCGCTCGCGAGCGCGCCATCGGCGAACGGCTCGAAGCGCAATGCGGTGCGCGGAGCATGCGGGATTACCAGATAAACCAGCCAAACTATTGCGACGATTCCGACCGCGGTCCGAAAAAGCAGAAACGGACGCCAACTGCGGCCGGCGGAGGTGACAAAGGCCAGATAAAGCGCCGCGGCGATCGCGTACCACGGCAGCATCCGCTCGATCAGATGGCCCGGCACGACAGTTTCGAGGAAGTATAGCGCCAGACCGATTAGGACGAAGCCGAACAGCATCTCGGTCCATCGCAGCCATTCGCCCGATCGCGGAAGCTGCCGGATACTCCCGGCCGCCATCGCCAACCCGATATAGGGCAATCCAAGCCCGATCGCGAGCGTGAAGAACAGCGCGAAGCCGAAAAGCGCGCTGCCACTGCGCTCGACCATCAGCAACAGTCCGAGCACGATCGGTCCGATACAGGGCGCCGCGATGACTCCCATCCCGAGGCCCATCAGGAGCGCGCCGAAGTATCCCGGCCGCGACACTCCCGCCCAGCGCATCATCCATTGCGGCGCCTGCATCACGAAGACGCCGAAGCTCGACAGGGCGAGCAGCACCAACACTGCCGCGATGGCGGTTATCACATAAGGATTTTGCAGCGCGGCGCCAAACAGGCCGCCCGACAATGCCACCGCCACGCCGACGCCGGAGAACATCAGGGCGATTCCCAGAACATACGTGGTAGCCAGCGCCGCGACCTTACGATGACTTCCCGATTGGTTGCCGAAATAGGCGATCGTGACGCCGATCAGCGGGTACACGCAGGGTGTCAGGTTGAGCGCCAGGCCGCCCAGAAAGACCAGCAGAAATCCGAGAAAGTAGCCGTGATTGGCGAAAACCTTGGTCAGCGTCGTCCCCGCCGTCTCCGGCTCGACCCGAACCTCGGGCGGCGCGCTGCCGGCGCTCATACTCGCGAGATCGATATCCTCGCTCACCGAGGTTGGCCGCATGCACTCGTTATCGTTGCAGGCCTGATAATCGATCTTCAGCGTTCCCGGCTCGGAGGCCGTGGATTTGAAGCCCGCTCCGGCGGTGAGCGGCACCTTGATGTGCTCGCTGCCGGTGAACACGGAAAACTGCTCACCGCTCGAGAAGCCCAGCTTGACGAGCTCGGCAGGCGGATAAATCGGATTTCCCGCCGTGACCTCGGCGGGCGTGGCTACTTCGACCCGCGTCGGGATGAAGTCTTCCGACAGCGGATGATTCGAATTGATATGCCATCCGTCGACGATCTGGATGGTTATATCGAGGATGCTGATTTGGCGCGGGGCGAGCCGATGATCGAGCGTGACGTTGCCGATGCTGACAATCTGGGATTCGCCGAACGACGCTGCCCAACCATGGAAAGCCAGCAGAACCATGAGTGCGGGCAAGGCCACCCACAGTGCAATCGATCGCGGCGCGCAGTGTCCACGCGACAGGCGGCCGATGCATCCCCGGTCACGAAGCCGGCCGCTATGGAAAAAAAATGTTTTCTTCATGCCGATGAGGTAACGCGGACCTGCGCAATCGCGCCGGGGCTACGGTTTGCCGTTCGATGAACTCGCCGATTGATCGGACGGTAGGGCGGGTACGTGATCGACAATTTCCAATCCATAGCCTGGCAGATTGGCCAACCTGGGAGTGGTATCGGACATCAGGATCATCTTGCGCACGCCGACATCGCGCAGGATTTGCGCCCCGATGCCATACTCGCGAAAATCGGCTTCGGGCTGACTCAGATGCGTGCTGATCGGCCGCTTCCGGTTTGGCAGGTTGCCGTTGAGCTCGGCGGCGATCGCGTTGGCCTCACGCTTGAGATAGAGAATTACGCCTTCGCCGGCCGCCGAAACGCGCTCCATCGCACCTTTCAACAGGCTGCGAGTATCGCGTGACAGGTAGCCGAAAACATCGCCCGGCAAATACTCGCGATGCGCGCGCACCAGAATCGGGCGGGATGGTTCGACCGTGCCCATCACCAGCACCAGATGCTCGGTCAGGTCAATTCGATTTCGATAGACATAGGCGCGGAACTCACCATAAGCGGTCGGCAGTCGCGACTCGGCGATCCGTTGGACCATGGTCTCGTGCCGCAGCCGATGCTCGATGATGTCGGCTACCGTCACAATTTTTATCTTGTAAGCTTTGGCGAACTGGACCAGATCGTCGCGCCGCGCCATGGTGCCGTCTTCTTTCAAAATCTCGCAGATGACACCTGCAGGCCGCAGTCCCGCCAGCCGCGCGAGGTCAACCGCGCCCTCGGTCTGGCCCGTGCGCACCAGCACGCCACCATCGCGCGCCCGCAGCGGGTACACGTGGCCGGGGGTGAAAAAATCGGCGCCGGTCGCGTCGTCGCGAGCCGCCTGCAGGATCGTCAGCGCCCGTTGCTGGGCCGACACTCCCGATCCATACGAACCTTTGGCGGTAATCGAAATGGTAAAGGCAGTGCCCAGCGGCGCCTGGTTATTGGAAACCATCGGGTTAAGCCCGAGTTTATCGGCCCGCTCGGTCGACAGCGGCAGACAGATTAGTCCGCGCCCATGCGTGGCCATGAAGTTGATCGCTTCGGCGGTTACTTTCTCAGCCGCCATGCAGAGGTCGCCCTCATTTTCGCGCTCTTCGTCATCCATCAGGATGAGCATCCGGCCACGCCGGATCTCTTCGAGCGCTTCTTCGACTGCGATAAACGGGAGCTTGGCTTTTTTGCGCGGATTTATTTCGCCGAACATTTGGTGGCCGGAGCAGCGCCTTTGCCATCTACCCGATGCGCCGCTCTTTCAGGCATTCTGATTCTATACCGTACCGAAACCTTCGCAAAAGCCCATCGGCGAAAAGGTACTGGCCGATAACGCCACTATCGGCGAAAAGCGGTGCGCCCTCGGCAATAAGACGTAATCGGGGCAGGAACGCTTGATCGAAGCCAATCGAGACCATAAGTGTTTGGAGTTAGACCCATGATCCAATTTGAAGACTTGGACCTCGATCAAATCGTCGCGGACGTGCTGGCTGGCGCGGAGCTGGCGCGCCCGATCGCGCGCGCTCTGTTGGATTGCCCCGACGATCGCCTCCCTGATCTGCTGGCCGCCACCCTTAAGGTGCGCGAGGCCGCCTTCGGCCGCCGGGTCAAAATCTGTATGCTGCGCAACGCGCAGAGCGGAATTTGTCCGGAAGATTGCTCCTACTGCTCGCAATCGCGGATTTCAAAGGCCGATATCGCCGTCTATAAGCTTCAGAGCGTCGCACAATTAGTCGATGGCGCGCGGTCGGCGGTCGACAACGGCGCGCGGCGCTATTGCATGGTGTGCAGCATGCGCGGTCCCCGGGACAGCGATATCGAACATCTGGGCGAAGCCTGTGAAAGGGTTCGCGCCGAGTTCCCGCAGCTCGAGTTGTGCCTGTCGATCGGTCTGACGAGCCGCCCGCAGGCCGATGCTCTAAAAGACGCCGGCGCCGGTTGGATCAACCACAATCTCAATACCAGCCGCCGTTTCTATCCCCAAATCTGCTCGACGCATACCTGGGACGACCGCGTCGCAACGATTGAGAATGTGCGTGCGGCTGGGATGAACACCTGCTCGGGCGGGATCATCGGGATGGGCGAGGAAGACGACGATATCCTCGATCTGGCTTACGCCACGCGCCGCCTTGCGATCGATTCGGTGCCGATCAATTTTTTGCATCCGATAAAGGGCACGCCGCTGGCCGCGATGCGCCAGCTATCGCCCGAGCGATGTCTTAAAACCGCCTGTCTGTTTCGGCTGCTTAATCCGTTCAGCGAAATCCGCGCCGCCGGTGGCCGTGAGTTGAATCTTGGCGTGCGCCAGCCGGAACTGTTCAAGGCCGTCAATTCGATTTTCGTTAACGGTTATCTGACCACCCCGGGGCTGGCCTCCGTTCCCACTCAAGAGCTGATCGAACGGGCCGGCTTCGAGGTCGAGCAGGGATAAAGCCGGCCGACAAAATCATCGCCAGCGGCCCTCCGTAATCCACGAGGATTTCAAGTGGCGTAACCCGATCCGGTCTGCCAGAATAGCCGCACTTCCATCTGCGGGCGGTAATCATCGAGCGCGCGATCCATACTGACTCGGCGGCCGCCAATTCGGCCGCAAATCCGGCTTTGATCCGTTCCGGCATTTTCCGCGCACTAACTCATCGAAATTTCCGTTTGTTCTTCAGCGGCCAATTGATTTCACTGATCGGCACCTGGATGCAGATTGTGGCCCAGGGTTGGCTGGTGCTGAAGCTCACCAACTCGGCCTGGATGCTCGGAGTGGTTTCGTTCGCGGGCTATATGCCGATTCCGATAATTGGCCTGTTCGCGGGAGTGATCGTCGATCACGTCGATCGGCGCCGTTTGGTGATCGGCACTCAGTCGCTCATGATGCTGAGCGCATTCACGCTGGCGGCGTTAACCTTTACCCATGTGGTGCGGGTCGAATATGTGATTGCGCTTGCCGCCATCAATGGCATTGTAAGTTCGTTCGATATGCCCGGACGGCAGGCCTTTTTGGTCGAGATGGTCGAGCGCGAAGACCTCGCCAACGGCATCGCACTCAATTCGATGGCGTTCAATGGCGCACGCGCTATCGGTCCAGCCGTTGCTGGCGTGCTGATCGCGATTACCGGTATCGCGGGATGTTTCCTGCTCAACGGCATCAGCTATCTCGCGGTGCTCTGGAGTCTGTTCGCGATGGACGTGCCGCGCCGGGAGGCCACCCGGTTCGGAAATGTGATGCTGGTGCAGATGCGCGAAGGGTTGAGCTACGCGTGGCATCACCGGCCCACGTTCTATCTGTTCGTGGTGCTGGCGATCTCGGCCGGCTTCGCGATGCAGTACTCGGTTCTGATTCCGGTCTTTGCCGCCAATGTTCTGCGGCAGGGAGCGCGCGGTTATGGTTTTCTGCTGGGTGCGCAGGGGATCGGCGCGGTACTCGGCGCGGTCCTGGTGGCCTCCACCTCCCATAACACTCGACATTTACGCATGCACCTGATTGTCGGCCTGTTCGCCATGTCGGCTTCGATCGTGGTGTTCGGTCTGTCGCACTCGTTCGCGCTCTCGATCGCGGCGCAGATGATCAATGGCGCCGGACAGCTAAGCTACCAGGCCTCGACCAACACCATGCTTCAGTTGTTCGTGGCGGACGAACTGCGCGGGCGCGTGATGAGTATCTACACCGTCTCGTTTATCGGTCTGGCTCCCCTCGGTAGTCTTGAAGTCGGTTACGCCGGCGCCCATTTGGGTCCGGCAATGGCGACCATCATTTGCGCCGCGATCGGGCTTGCCGGAGCTTGCCTGCTGCTCAGCCGGTACAAATTGCTGACCATCACGCAGAACCGGCCTCAGGCTCCTTAGCCGGATGGTGCGAAGTGGGTCGGCGACTGAACCGCACATATTTGACGCTTGCGCGCCCGCCGGTTGCTTTTCGATAATGCTGTAAATGGCGACCCCACTTAAACCATCGGATCGCAAGCCGCAGGAGGGTGCGATCGAACGCCCCCCGATACGGCTGCTGCCGCCGATTGACCAATGTATCGCAGCGGCGGAACACGCGCTGGGCGACTATCATCTAAGCCGGAATTATCTGAAATATCTGGCGCGCCAGGCGCAGAGCGCGGTGCGCGAAGCGATTGTGAGAGATGGTGGCGAGGTTCCTCAAAGCCGTGCCGCGATGCTTGAACTGGTGACGGCACAGGTACGGCAAGCGTTTGATCGCGACCGGCCGCCGCTAACCGCGGTGGTCAATGCAACCGGGGTCGTGCTGCATACCAACCTTGGACGGGCGCAGCTAGCCGAAGAAGCGATCGAGGCGGTGACGCTCGCGGCACGATGGCCGGCTAATCTTGAGTATGATCTCGCAAGCGGCGGGCGTGGCGATCGCGACAGTTTAATCGAGCAGGACCTGTGCCTGCTCACCGGCGCCGAAGCCGCGACGGTGGTCAATAACAATGCGGCGGCGGTGTTGCTTGCGCTGACCGCGCTGGCGGCGGGACGCGAAGTGGTGGTCTCGCGCGGCGAATTGATCGAAATCGGGGGGTCCTTCAGGATTCCCGACGTGATGGCGCAAAGCGGTGCGCGGCTGGTTGAAGTCGGCGCGACCAATCGGACCCATCCACGGGATTTCAGCGCCGCGATCGGTCCCGAAACCGCGCTGCTGATGAAGGTGCATCCATCGAATTATCGAATTGTTGGTTTCACCAGCCAGGTCTCGCTGGCGGAACTGGCCGCGATCGGACGCGAGCGCAATATCGAGGTGATTGAAGACCTTGGGTCCGGCGCTTTAATCGATCTCAGCGCCTACGGATTGCCGCGCGAGCCATTGGTTGGCGAGAGTATCGAAGCGGGCGCGGCGCTGGTCACTTTTTCGGGCGACAAACTGCTTGGCGGTCCGCAGGCCGGGATCGTTGTGGGCCGGCGCGCGCTGATCGATCGCCTGAAAGCTCATCCCCTGAAACGTGCGCTGAGATGCGACAAGCTGACGCTGGCGGCGCTTTCGGCCACGCTCAGGATCTATCTTCGCACGCGCGACCTGGCTGGAGCGATCCCGACGCTGCGGCTGCTGACGCGCACGGTCGAAGAACTCGACCGCCTCGCAATCGAGGCCCGCGAACTTCTGACCGTCCGGCTGGGTGACGAGTTTCAGATCGCGATTATCGATTCGCAATGCGAAATTGGGTCCGGTGCGCAACCCACGGAGCAGCTTCCTAGCCGGGCGCTCGCGATAAGCCATCCGGCGCTCAATCCTGATTCGATCGCCGCCATATTCCGGCGGGCGCGTCCGCCGATCATCGGCCGTATCAACGATGGGATGTTCCAGCTCGATATGCGGGCGGTTAACGATCCGGCGCTGTTTGCCGCCGACTTTCCGGCACGTTTGGATTGATTGTTGCTGTCAACGCGTTTAATGCGGGATCCGCACAGGAGAAGAATCATGCCAAATGAAACCTTTAAGCTTATCGAAATTGTCGGGACCTCGGACGACAGTATCCAGCAGGCAGTCCGCAATGCTCTGACGAAAGCGCAACAGACAATCCGTAATATCGATTGGTTCGAGGTCAAGGATATTCGTGGCAGCATGCTTTCCGGCAAGCCGCAGTTTCAGGTCGAAGTCCGGATCGGCTTCCGGCTCGAAGGTGCTGCGGTCTGATCGGACGATAGAGTGGGGTAGGAGCGCGAGCAATGAAGTTCGCAACTTTTCTTTATCAAATTTCGGGGCCCGATATGGTTGCGATGGCGCAGCGGGCCGAGCAGCTCGGCTTCGAATCGTTGTGGATCCCCGATCATATCGTGCTCCCGACCGAGTACCGCTCAACCTATCCGTACGCGGCGTCGGGCCGGATGCCGGCGCCCCCGGAAACCCCATTTCACGATCCGATGCTCGCGCTGGCTTATATTGCCGGCGTCACCCGCACGATTCGGTTGGCGACCGGAGTGCTGGTGCTGCCGATGCGCAATCCGTTCGCGGTCGCTAAAGCTGTTGCCACGCTCGACGTGGTTTCCAATGGGCGCGCCATCCTGGGCGTTGGAATCGGATGGCTGCGGGAGGAGTTCACGGCGATCGGCATGGATTTCGATAATCGCGCGCGCCGTACCCGCGAAGCCATCGCCCTTATGAAGCAGCTATGGACCAGCGAGACGCCGAGCTTCCATGGGCAAACGGTTAGTGCGGAAAATCTGCGCTTTGCGCCCAAGCCGCTGCAGAAGCCGCATCCGCCGATCGTGCTGGGCGGGGATTCCGAACCCTCGCTCAAGCGTGCGGCGCAGGTGGGCGACGGATGGTATGGCATTATGCCCAATATCGAGGCGGCGGCCGATACGATTGCTCGGCTGCGAAAACATGAAACGGCGGTTGGAAGGGCCACGCCGCTGGAGATAACGGTAAACCCCAGATTAGCCGGCCCCCTCGATATCGGCCAAATTCGCCGGCTTGAAGCGATCGGCGTCGATCGCGTTATTTTGAATGTCGGCCGTGGTGCAAAAGATGCGCGCGCGGAGATCGAGCGGTTCCATGATGCCGTTATCGCGAAGCTGTGAGAGGCGCGCGCAAGGTTCGTGGCATGGCCGATGGAATCGGGGCATGGCCGATTAATGATGGCTTCTTCCCCTAGACCTTCAACGTTATCATCATGATCAATAAATCTTAGGCGCAGGTCGCACAGATGAAGCGTTGCCCACGCTGCAACAAAACCTTCCCGGATACGGAAAAATTTTGCGATGACGACGGAACCGCCCTAATAGCTGCGAGCGGTCCGGCAACCACGCGCGTGGACGAGGCCCCGGCCTTTGGCTCCCAGGGTAGCCGCATTGAGTGTCCGGTATGCGGCGGCAAGGCCGAACCCGGCGAAGTGATTTGCAATTTTTGTGGCGCTCGGCTCGATCAGTCGGCCGCGCCACCCGCGCTCGCGGCCGAAGCGCCGCCGCGTTCAACCTCCACGTCCAATTTCGGCGGAACCACCCGCGTCGAGCACAATTTTTCAGACGAACGGCCCGCTGACGAAGAAGAATCATCGGGATCGCGTGGATGGGCGGCGGTCATCGGGTACACGGTGGCCGCGCTGGTCGCGCTGATTGGCGGTGCCTGGCTGGCGCTGCATCTGACGCGGCATCATCAGGCCCCGCTGGCGCAGGCCTCGCCCACTGAATCGGCTGCGCCGACTCCCGCCGTCGCGGGCGCACCCGGTCCGGTGGTTGCCTTGGCGAGCACCATTCCAACCCAAGTGGACGGTCCGGCCGCCGCCGCACCCGAGCGCAGCCGCGATGCGATCGATAAAGTTTTCGATAGCAACAAAGCGGCTCTGCTCGACACTTATAAACATACCCTCGACACCGACAGCACGGCCCATGACGCGATGCTGGTGCATCTGTCGATTGATCCGAGCGGCAAGGTGGTCGGCTCTTCGATTCGGACGTCAACCTCGCCCAACCCTAGTCTCGATGCCGACGTGTTGAACTCAATTACCAACTGGGATTTTGGATCGACCAGCGCCGGCGCGGCCGATGCGGACCTGCCGATCGTATTCGCCGGCAGAGCCGGTGACGTTCCGGCGATCGAAAACGCACTCAGCGCGAAGCTGGCTTCGCTGGATCCCGCCGAGCCGCCTGAGTATGCACTGGCATCCGCATCGCCAAGCGCCGCGCCGACGCCGGGCGTCATCGCGGCGGCGCCATCGCCTGAACCGCTGCTGGTTCCGCCCCCGGTGGAACCAGCGCCGCCTGGACCGGTGCGGGCGAGACGGCACCATCGATCGCGCCTGACTTATGCACCGCCACCCAAGCCGACGCTACTCGATCGAGTGCAGGACAGGCTGCGCGCCGATGCGCGAACCCGCCAGGTCAAGGTCTATACCAGTGGCGGAGTGGTTACCCTGTATGGGACCGTTTTCGATGACAAGGCCAAGCGTGTGGCGGAAAACAATGTGCGCGCGATCGGCGGCGTTACGAAGGTGGTTAATAACCTCACCACCGATACTGCTCAGTGGCAACAATGGCAGGATGCGATTTCGCGTCAGCTCCAGAGCGCCGGACTCGATCATGTGACGGTACGCGTGATCGGGAGGAACGCCTATCTGGATGGTGAGGTGAATACTGCGCTGGATCGCGATCGAGCGGTCACGATCACCGTGGGCGCCGCCCCGGTGACAGTACGGACCAACCTGATTCGGGTAGCCCCCGGCAGCGTATTCGGGTTTTAACTCATCGCAGATCTGCTTGCGGTTGTCTTCTGCGGTGTTTTTTGACCCTGTATTGACAATGTTTTGCTGACACGTTTATATGGTGATGCATATCGGTTTCGTCCTCTCGGAGGCTCCAGTTAACAAATGGCAGAAGCGCCGACCTCATGTAAGCAGGCATTCGACATGATGCCGAGCCGCTTTAATCCAGAAGCTTCAAAGGGTTTGAACGCCGTGTACCAGTTTGACTTGGCTGGTGACAGTGGCGGCAAGTGGTACGTAACCATCGCCAACGAACAATGTGAAGTTAAGGAAGGATCGCATTCCTCTCCAAACATCACTATTTCGATGACGGGGCAGGATTACCTCGACCTGGTTAATGGCAAGCTCAATGGCCAGATGGCCTTTATGACGGGCAAGCTTCGTATCGCGGGGGACATGGGCCTTGCGCTTAAGATGCAAAGCCTGTTCTCATAGCAGGCTTTCTCATAATTATGATCGGGCTACGACTCAACTCTGAAATCAACCTCTTTTTTCCGACGCTTTCCGCTTGACCAGTAATACCATTCAGCCCGTGATCGTGTTCGCGTCTATCCAAAATCAATCGAGTTTAGTTCCAGCGTTTTCGCAAGCTTTTCCAATCCCCCAGGCTGATCGAGATCGAATAACCATCTATTAGCTTATCGCGATTATACGGCGGACCCCGTCGTGACATCTCTGAAAATTGAGCCTGGTTTAATAAATTCGACTCTCACAAGAGGAGTATAAAGTTACGTCTAACGGAGGAGATGGTTCAGTGGACGATCCACATGAACGATCGGAAAATTCCGATCGTACAAACAACACCGACGCGAGCGACAGTCGGGCTTCTTCAGTTTCTTCCAAGCTTTCTGAAGAGCTGAGTAACTGGCGCCGACGCCGGCACAATGGCACCCGGCAAAGGCCGGCTGATAATAATGGTGGCGGGACCTATCAGTCGGAATTAGCCCGCACCATCAAGGTGCGAGGTCATGAGACGCTGGTCATTCGCAAGCCGAAATCCAGCATTTCCCGCCGAGGTAATAACGATTTAACCAATTCTTAGCGCTGGTCGATCGCCCGCCGCGTTAGTTAAGACTCCGCGTTTAGGATCGAAGCACTTCGGCGGGGGTCTCGCGCGAAGCCTGACGGGCAGGGTAGACCGTGGCCAAAAGGCAGAGCCCGAGCGAGGCGATCGCGACCAGAACAAAGTTCAGCGGTGTGGCCGCGATTGGAACGGTTGAAATTCCATACACTGCTTTGGGGATGTGGATGAAGTGGTAGCGGGACAATGCAAAACAGCCTATAGCACTTAGTGCCAGTCCGGCGGTGGTCCCCAGGGCCCCGACAATCAGGCCTTTAAGTACAAATACGAGTCTTATTGCTGAGCGGCTTGCGCCCATCGCCATCAGGACCGCGATGTCTTTGCGCTTTTCCATCACCACCATGATCAACGTGGCGATCAGGTTGAAGGCCGCAACTCCGATCAGCAGCAGCAGCACCGCCGAGTAAACCCATTTCAGCAAGGCGAAGCCGGCCGCCGCGGCGCGGTTGAAATCGATCCAACTGCGGACGGCATAATGGCGCCCCAATTCAGCTCGCAACGCGGCCGTCACCTGTTGCGTTTGATCCAGGTCGTCCAACTGGACTTCAATTCCATCGGCCTGTCCCCTGCGCCCGAAAAAAGTTTGCGCGGCCGGCAGGTCCATGAAGACCAGGTTCCGATCAAAGAAATCCACCCCGGACTCGAAGATCGCTCCGATGGTGAATTGTGCGGTTTTGGTCGTCAGGTCGGAACCCGAGACAATCGGCGCAACGATCCTGATCGTATCGCCTGGCTTCACCTTCAAGTGTTCGGCCAGCGCCGCACCCATCGCAATCGAGGCTGCAGGAGCGGAACCGTTTGCGGGCGCCACATCGCGGGCCAGGCTGCGCAAACTGCCCGCCCGCATGTATTTGCCAATTTTTGCAATTACGGAGGGGCTGTTCGGCTCGATCCCGCGCACCACCGCGCCGCTGATGCCATGCGCTGAACTGATCATTGCCTGTCCGATGATGAATGGATCGGCGCCCATCACCCCCGGGCTATGCATCAGCCGTTGATCCAGTTCGGCGTAGTTGGTAATCGCGCCGCCGTAACTCTGAATTTCAATCTGCGGCGTCACCGCCAACACTCGATCGCGCAGGCTGCTCTCCAAGCCGCCCATGACCGACAACGTAAGCGTCAAGGCGGCCACCCCGAGCATCACGCCCAGCGCGGTAAACAATGTCGTCACCGAGACGAAGGCTTCCTTGCGATGCGCTCCGAGGTAGCGCATCGCGATTTTCATTTCGTATCGCACGTCACACCAGCTTCGATGTCACAAGGATAAACGATCCCAGCCCGCCCCTGAAATCGTTTAGCTCCCTTGCCGAGGCCTAATCCACGCGGCCACCAGCGGCAGTATGATAGGATTTTAGTCATGGCGCGGCGTAAGGAAGCGGCTCAGGAAGGGAGTCTTTTCACAGTTCACGGCTCAGCGGGTCAGCCCCTGGCCGATCGGATGCGCCCGCGATCGCTCGCGGAGTTCGTCGGCCAGCAGCATCTGCTCGCGCCCGGCAAGTTGTTAAGCCAGATGGTCGCGGCGCGCACGCTGCATTCCATGATCCTGTGGGGACCGCCGGGCGTTGGTAAAACCACGTTGGCGATGCTGCTGGCGGGGCAATCGGGCGCGGTCTTCCGTTCGCTCGCGGCGGTCTCGTCGGGAGTCGCCGATCTGCGCGAGATTGCGAGTCTCGCCGCGCGTGAAGCGGCCGCCGGGCGGCGAACGGTGTTGTTCATCGATGAGATTCATCGCTGGAACCGGGCGCAGCAGGACGCCTGCCTGCCTCACGTCGAAAACGGATTGCTCACGCTGATCGGCGCAACCACCGAGAACCCGTCGTTTGAAGTGATCGCGCCGCTGCTGTCGCGCATGCAGGTGCTGGTGCTCAAGCCCCTGTCGCCGGAGGATTTGGCGACTTTGATCGAGCGCGCGCTGACCGATCGCGAGCGCGGGCTGGGTGCGCATGAATTAAGCCTCGATGAGTCCGCGACCGCCGAGTTGATGTCAGTCGCTGACGGCGATGCGCGCCGCGCGCTTAATATGCTCGAAATCGCGGCGGAACTGGCGCGTCAGCAGCGCCGCGGGCGGATCGACGCGGAGGACGTTCGCGAGGCTAGCCAGCAAAAAATGCTGCTTTACGATCGCGGCGGCGAGGAGCACTACAACGTTATTTCCGCCTTCATCAAAAGCATGCGCGGGAGCGATCCCGACGCGGCGTTGTACTGGATGATGCGGATGGTGGAGGCGGGCGAAGAGCCGCTGTTCATCGCCCGCCGAATGGTGATCTTCGCTGCCGAAGATATTGGCAATGCCGATCCGCGCGCGCTTCAAATCGCCCTTGCGGTCAAAGATGCGATTGACTTTGTCGGTATGCCGGAAGGCGTAATTCCACTGGCTCAAGGCGTCACCTATCTGGCCGGCGCGCCGAAATCCAACGCCGCTTATCGCGCGATGCTCAAGGCGGGCGAGGACGCCCGCAAGCTCGGTGCGCTGCCCGTCCCGCTGCATATCCGAAACGCCCCGACCCGGTTGATGCGCGGCCTGGGATACGGCGAGGGCTATGCCTATCCGCATGATTTCGAAGGCGCGATTGCCGGGCAGGATTATCTACCGGAACGGCTGCGGGAGAAGACTTATTACGAACCTTCGGATCGCGGCTATGAGGCGCGTATTCGCGATTATCTGATCCGGGTCAGGGAAATGCGCGCACGCAGCAAGCGAAGCGAAAAAGAGCAGCCATAAAAAAACAGCGGCACCGCGATTAGCGGCACCGCTGTGGATGAAAACCTTGCAGTCGCGCGCGGCGCTCTCTGGCGCACAGCGCACAAGCTGCGATGCTAGCGGGTGCCCAGCACCGAGTCTTTCAGAGCTTTCGCCGCGGTAAAGCGCAGACGGGTGCGGGCCGGAATTTTGATCGCTTCACCCGTGGCGGGATTGCGTCCGGTGCGCGCCTTGCTCTTACGTTTGCGGAAAACGCCCAACCCGGCCAGGCGCAACGAACCTTCGCGCTTAAGCTCTTTCACAATCAAACCGGAAAGTTCGTCCAGCGCCGCTTTGGCCTGCTTCTTGGTAATTCCCACCTTATCGGCGAGATGTCCTGCAACCTGCGCCTGCGTCATCGTCATCCTCCTCCCGCTGAGGTTTTAGTGAAACTGGGAAGCAGCTTGAACGAGTGCAAAGCATTTTTCAAGTATGGGACAAGGACTTTGCGCACAGGCCGGCGAAAAATATAAACCCGGCAGGCGATTTTGATCCTTGCTTTTCAGGAAGCCACGTCAGGGTAGCTAATCCGAGTCAGGTACAAACCCGCGGCGGGCGCCGATGCGGGCGCGCGCCCACGGTCGCGGGCCTCTAACAGTTCGGCGATCCATTCCGGCTTGGCCCGTCGCCGTCCAACCTCGACCATCGCAGCTACCATCGTACGCACCATATGCCGCAGGAAACTGCTCGCCTCCACCCGATAGATCAGCCGCTCCGGCGCAAACGTCCATTCGCTGGCATAAACCCGGCGCGTCGTGCTGAGTTCCCCGGAACCCAGGGTTCGGAAGGCGGCAAAGTCATGCTGGCCGATAAAAATGGCCGCCGCGCGATTCATCGCGTCAAGCTCAAGTGTTTCGGAAATCAGCCATACATATCGGCATTCGAAGGCGGAGCGGCATGATCGGTTCACAATGCGATACTCATACGCGCGGCGGATCGCATCGCGACGCGGATCGAAACCGTCGCCGATCGCGACACAATCGTGCACGACGATGTCGGCTGGCAGTAGCGCATTGAGGGCGCGCCCCAGTTCAGCGGGATCGAATGGGCGGGGCAGATGCGCGGCGGCGACTTGTTCAAGGGCATGCACTCCCGCATCGGTACGGCCTGCGGCGCGCACCCGGACCAGCACGCCGAAAATGCGGCGAAGAGCCGCTTCGACCTGCGCTTGAATCGAATCCTGATGGCGCTGAAGCTGCCAGCCGGAGTAATTGGCGCCGTCGTACTCCAGCGTGAGCTTCACCTGCATGGCATCAGGCGCTTAGCTGAGAAGGGAGTTCGATATCAGATTCTCCGCGGCCCATACCGCGCACATCGCCGCGATCCGCGCATTATCGATCACGCACCACAGCGACGCCCCGTTCCCGCCGATTTCGAATTGTACCGCGACCGCCTCGGCGCCAGCCGGATCGATAACGCTGGGTGGCCGCTCGTTCTCGACCAGCATCAAACCGGGGGCGGACCGCAGACGATCGCGCCAGCTATCCATGCCGGAAACCTTGGGCATGATGATCGATAACGCGGTGCCGTAAAAAATTGGCGCCCGCACGATCCGCAATTCGATCGGGGGCATCGAATCGGAAATCGTTGCGAGCTGCGACGCGATGATAGCCGCAAGGTTGGCTTCATCTTCGTCCGGAAAAAGATTGAAGGCGAGTTGTTGCTCGTCTTCGGCCTGCTCAAGCCGCGCATTTAACAGGTCGGCCGACTTTTTCATCAGCTTATCGACCTCGATCTTGCCTGCGGTGCTCGCCCCCATCATCAGCGTTGCACCGGCAAACGCAGGTTTGGGTTCGAGTGCGCGCACAATCGCCGCAAGTGCGTAGGCGCAGGGATGCGGTATGCCGAACACCCCGCCGCGCTTGAAACCGATCAGGATTTCACGCGAGATGAGACCGGGGGCGGCCAGCGGGATGCCCGAGCTTTTCCTATAAGCGGTACTGAGATCGATCAGGATCGGAGCCGGGCGCGCACGAATTATTTCTGAGGCAATGCTTTGGGAGGCCGCGAGGAAGGCCAGATCGAAGCCGGCGAGATCGGCGGGGCTGGTCAGTTCCGTGACCAGTTCTTCTTCATTGCCGATCGTGACGGTTTCAGCCGCGCCGCGCTCCGAGGCGAACAGTTTCAGCTCGGAAAATGGAAAGCCGCGTGCCGCGAGTAGATCGGCCAATTGGCTGCCGATTACGCCGGTCGCACCAACTACCGCTACCCTGAGATCGCGGCTCAAGGTCGCGTTCATGCCAAATCCTCTTTCAGCGCCGCTTAGCTATCAGATTCCTGGCTTTCGAGCCGTTCGCGCACCAGCCGGCCCATCGCTTTGCAGCCTACCAGTTTGGCGCCCGCCACACTGCCCTGAATATCTTTGGTGCGATAGCCTTCATGCAGCACGCCCTCGACCGCCTTCACGATGCTTTCGGCTTCGGAGCGCATGCCGAGCGAATGCTCCAGCAGCATCGCGGCGGAAAGGATTGCGGCGAGCGGATTGGCCTCGTCGCGTCCGGCGATATCGGGCGCGGTGCCGTGGATCGGCTCGTACATCCCGATCCTGAAGCCCGCGCCGTTCATCTCCTCGCCCAGCGAAGCGGAAGGCAGCATGCCCATCGAACCCGCCAGCACGGAGGCCTCGTCGGTCAGGATATCGCCGAACAGGTTCTCGGTTACGATCACGTCGAAATCGCGCGGCCGCCGAATCAGATGCATCGCCATCGAGTCGACCAGTTGATGCTCGAGCGTAACTTCCTTGTAATCCGCCGCGACTTCCATCGCGACTTCGCGCCAGAGCCGGGAGGTCGAAAGGATGTTGGCTTTATCCACCGAAGTCAGATGCTTGCGGCGATCGCGGGCCAGTTCGAAGCCGAATTTGACGATCCGGCGAATCTCCGCCTCGGAATAAAGGCAGGTATCGACCGCCTCGCGGCCGCTGCTGCTCTCACGCCGTTCGCTCGGTTTGCCGAAGTAGATTCCTCCGGTCAACTCGCGCAGGACGATAAAATCGACCCCGTTGATGATTTCCGGACGCAGCGGGGAAGATGGAATCAGCTCCCTGAGCGTCCTGACCGGACGAACATTGGCGAACAGGCCGAGCCCCGCGCGCAACCCGAGCAGGGCCTGTTCGGGGCGTGGGCCGCCCTTTGTATTATCCCACTTGGGACCACCGACCGCTCCCAGCAGGACGGCGTCGCTCTCCTGTCCCTGCTTGAGAACTTCTTCCGGCAATGGCTTGCCATGCGTGTCGATCGCATGGCCGCCAACCAGCGCTTCATGGAATTCGAGATCGATCGCGGACTGGCGCGCCACTATCTTGAGGACCTGTAGCGCCTCGCCGATCACTTCGGGACCGATACCATCGCCCTTTAGAACCAAAATTTTATAAGCCATCTACGAACCGGAAGAGATTGCAATTGAAGTCTTTAAACCACCTGCGAGCGAAGACCGCGACTACGCTTCACAGCACCCTCATCGCCGGCGCCAACGCCGCCGATAACTCTTGACGAGAGTGCGTTAAGACGCGCACGGAACATCATCGAGTACCACGCCATAATCAGAGCTTAGCGTTTAGCCCAACCGCGATGGCAGGGCAAGCCCCGATCGATCCTGATCCCTGCTTAAGACCCGGTCGCGGCGGCTTCGGGCGCATGATGCGTGCGCAGTTTCAGGCGATTGAGCGCGTTGACCAGCGCCAGCGCGCTCGCCATCACGATGTCGCTATGGGCGCCCTGGCCGGACACGGTCATACCGTCATGGCGCACGAGGCAGCTTACTTCGCCCAGCGCATCGGTACCGCCGGTGATCGATTTCACCGAGTAACGCTCCAGTACCGGCGCGATCCCGGCGATTTTCAGGATCGCCTTATACGAGGCGTCCACGATTCCATCGCCAGTCGATTTAGCGGTGCGCGACTCCTTGTTCACGCGCATCGTCACTTCGGCCTGGGGCGCGATCCCAACGGCGGAAGTCACGCGCAGATCGGCCAGTTCGAACCAGTCCGCCAGATGACGGGTCTCTTCCTGTACCAGCGCCAGAATGTCGTCGTCATACACCACTTTCTTCTTGTCGCACAGCGCCTTGAACTCGCCGAAAGCCTTGTTGACATCGATCGCGGTGGTATCCAGACCCAGTTCGTTGAGGCGACTGATGAAGGCGTGACGGCCCGAATGTTTCCCCAGCACCAGCTTGTTCGAGGGAATCCCAATATCCTCGGGCTGCATGATCTCGTAGGTCTGCTTGTACTTGAGCACGCCGTCCTGATGGATTCCGGCCTCATGGGCGAAAGCATTGTCGCCCACAATTGGCTTGTTCGGCGGCACCGGCTGGCCGATTACCTGCGAGAGCAGGCGCGAGGCGGAATAGATCTGGCGCGTGTTCACGCGCGATTCGATACCGAGCAGATCCTTGCGTGTGCGCAGCGCCATCACCACTTCTTCCAGCGACGTGTTGCCCGCGCGCTCGCCGATTCCATTGATCGTGCATTCGATCTGGCGCGCGCCATTTTGGATGGCGGCCAGCGAGTTGGCGACCGCCATCCCCAGGTCGTTATGGCAATGGGCGCTCCAGATAACCTTATCCGCGTTCTGCACGTGCTGCCGCATATAGGCGAACATGCGGCCATACTCCTCGGGAATCGCGTAACCGGTGGTGTCCGGCAGATTTATGATATTGGCGCCGGCGCGAATCGCCTCGGAGCATATCGTGGCCAGAAAGCCCCAATCGCTGCGCGAGGCATCCTCGGCGGAAAATTCGATGTAATCGAGATGTTGTTTCGCGCGCATCACCGCCCAGGTTGCGGCGTCGAGCACGTCCTCGCGCGTCATGTTTAGCTTGTGTTTAAGATGGATATCCGACGTGGCGATAAAGATATGGATTCCCGGCCGCGGCGCCTTTTCGACCGCGCTCAGCGCCTGATCGATATCCAACTCGCGCGTCCGCGCCAGACTGAGCACGACCGGCCCGCTGATGGTCTGCGCGGTACGTTGGATGGAATCGAAATCCCCGGGTGAGGAGGCCGCGAAACCGGCTTCGATCACGTCGACGTTGAGCCGTTCGAGCTGGCGCGCGATAGCAAGCTTTTCTTCGACGTTCATGGTCGCGCCCGGCGACTGCTCGCCGTCGCGCAGCGTGGTGTCGAAGATGCGGACGTAATCCTCGGTCTGGTGTGCGGGGTTCATAGGTTCCATGCCCTCCCTAATCAGAACCCCCGGTCTTCGCGGACTTCACAAGCGCCCATAAAAAAACGCCCCAGGCGGCTTGTTCGGCCCACTGCCCGGAGCGTTCGTTTCGAAGTTTCAAGCAGGTCAGGCCGGCTTGGCAACGCCCTCGGGGTGGGCCTCGGTAAGGCCCGGAATAAGAAGGAGCGCCAGCAGATTTGACCGCATACGCAATTACTCTATGCGGCAGCAACCGCCCTCGTCAAGGCAGGGCCGGATAGCGGGCGCTGTCTTAGTTCGAGGCTGAGGGTCTGAATTTGAAAGAGCCTGATGGCCCAATTTCAGAATCGAGTGATTTCCCTATTGGGTGTTTTCCAATTCGGAATCCAGATCACCGCGACGATTCCGAGCAAAAGACCTACCAAGCCCCCAACCCATGGACCAAGGAGGCCAGCCACATATCCCAGAACTGCCGAGATGATTAGCACCCAAAGTAGCGCGAAAAGCAGATACCGAGTGGTCTTTGTGAAAAACCTGCGCGATGCCAACCCGGTCGCAGTTGCTTTAACTTCTCCCTTTAATGTTTTGTAATGGGTTATCGGCATACCGCCCCTACAAGCGCGAGCATTGGCGGTTCCTGAAAGTGGAGCCGCGCTAGTATGGGGTTTCCGCGAGCGGCGCCGATCCCGCGTTCGGCTTGACGGCGGAGCGCGACTCTGGTGCTATTCGGCTGTTCAAGCATGCCGGATTGTCGCGACCAGGGAGGTTACTCAGCATGATCGCATTATCGCATAGCGGATCGGCCATATTCACGTCGAGTGCTCCATCGCGGGAGCTGATGGTCGCGACGGTGGATGGGATCGTCACCCTCGCGCGGCAGGCGCAAGATCCGGCGGCATCATGGCGCGAAACCTCGCGCGCGCTGGCGGGCTGCCATATCAGCTCGATCATCACTCCGGAGCCCGGGATGATCTTTGCCGGGGTCTTCAATGGCGCCGTGATGCACAGCCACGACGGCGGGGTTACGTGGCAGGCGCGCGATGCCGGGATCGCGCATCGCGACGTTTACAGCCTCGGTTACGTCAAGGTCGATGGACGCCTGCGGCTTTATGCCGGTACGCAGCCGGCCAATCTTTATGTCAGCGACGATCTTGGCGCACACTGGCGCGAACTGCCGAATCTGAGATCGGTGGCCAGCGTGCCGAGCTGGACTTTTCCCGCGCCGCCGCACGTCGCGCACGCCAAGCACATCACGTTCGGAGCCAGCGATCCGAAGACGGTGTATGTCAGTGTCGAACAGGGCGGACTGTTGAAAAGTACCGATGGCGGCGAAAACTGGAGTGAATTTTCAGGGTTCGACGCCGACTACGACCAGGACGTTCATCGGCTGCATGTCGATCCGCGCGATGGGAAGCGGATGCTGATGGTGGACGGGCTGGGGATGTACGCGACTCGCGATGGCGGCCTGAAATGGGAGCGCCGCACGAATCACGACTCGGTGGTGGGCGGCTACCCGGATACGATCGTTCATCTGCCCAGCAACCCGGATCTGTTGATTTCGGGTGGCGCTGCGGAAAATCCCAATTACTGGCTGGCCCATCACTTTGCTGGCGCACGTATCACACGGTCGCGCGACGGCGGCAAAAGCTGGGAACTTCTGCGCAATGGACTGCCGGCGCCGGAGCGATGGCAGGCATCGATCGAGGCGATGACGCTGGAGGAGTGGGGCGCGTCATTTTCAGTGTTCGCGGCCACTACTGCGGGCGAAGTTTACGAAAGTTACGACGGCGGCGATAACTGGCGTCAGATCGCTAATATCGCGCCGGTCTCGAAAGGCGCTCACGCCTTCATCTTGAACCGCGCCGCGTAATCGCTTCTTATTCAGATTGCCTAGAGGGGGATCGGTTGGAAAAGAACCGGCGAGCAACCGCGCTCATCGGGCTTGCGCTGATCGGATTTCTGATCCAGGTCTGCGGCTGCGGCGGGGCTTCGTCTTCCCGCCAGACCAACTGTAACGGTGCCGCAATCTTCTCTTGCATTCGCACCAACGGCAACTATGGATCTCCGACGGGGCATCAATGGCCCCGATTCAGCTATCGGAATCGATAATTCCAAACCTCAGGTGTTGCCGCCCAAGGGGATGGTATCGTGAGGGTCGGGTTGAGTTTGGGCGGGTCCTGCATTCGGTCCGAAGACCGGCATCTTAGCCATCAGATGCTCGCCGCCCAACATCAGGAACGGACCGGATAGCACATAGGCGGTGGCCAGCATGCAGACGGTGATCTGCGGAACGGCAACCAGACAGGCCAGCACGATCATAATGAGCGCCGTCACCGCCATCGGCGCCCGATGATAAAAGTCGATCGATTTGAAACTGGGATAGGGCACCCGCGAAATCATCAGCAGCCCGAGTAGCGCCGTGACCGGTGCGACCACCGCGATCAGCATCCGCGGAGCGTCGATGTAAAAGTAGTGATAGGCGAGCACCAATCCCGCGATCATGGCGGCGGCGCCCGGAACCGGAAGGCCCACAAAGCGATGTTTGTCGATATTGCCGGTTTGGACGTTGAAGCGCGCCAGCCGAAACGCGGCGAACACGACGTAAAGTCCGCTGATGATCACGCCCCAATCGCCCAGCGGCCGCATCGCCCAGGTATAGGCC
>JADEYI010000935.1_pt1 | contig 28129 bp, 39 predicted proteins | sample 8542331 | NCBI WGS metagenome assembly JADEYI01 (sample SAMN16510988, study PRJNA670497) | mine drainage metagenome | isolation source: biofilm near Copperflume 1 | place: Germany: Marsberg coppermine Kilianstollen | collected 2018-02 | reverse complement strand
CGCCCGCGCCGGGTATATCTCTTACTGTCTGACCCAGGTCGCGCTCGATGATATCAGCATAATGCGCCAGAGCAGCATCTAATTGTTGCACCATCTCAGGCGTTGCCCCTTTTTGAGGGCCATAGATGGCCGATGCTCCCAGCGGGCCACAGAGCGGATTGTTTACATCGCAAGCTACCTCTACCGTGCATTCAGCGAGGCGAGCATCCATTGTTTCCAGCGCAATGTGTGTCAGGTTTGCCAGTGCTGCCCCGCCAAAGGGAATTGCTACCCCTGCACTATCGAGGAGCGACGTTCCCAATGCCTGGGCCATCCCTGCCCCACCATCGTTGGTGGCACTGCCACCGATACCAATGATAAAGTGGCGGCATCCGCGTTCCAAAGCAGCCAGGATGAGTTCGCCCACACCGTAGGTTGTCGTGGTGCGCGGGTCGCGTTGTGCTATAGGCACAAGGGGTAGACCGGAACTGGCCGCCATTTCAATCGCTGCCGTTCGTCCATCGCCCAGCAACCCAAAGAAAGCATGTACAGGAGTGTTCAGTGGGCCAGTCACTACCTGCTCTATGACCTCACCGCCTGTTGCATCGACTAATGCCTGTACCGTTCCCTCCCCACCATCTGCTACTGGCACAATATCAATCTCCGCTTGTGGGTAGACCGCTCGCACACCATCAGCAATAGCCAGACCCGCCGCCGCTGCCGTGAGACTACCTTTCAACGATTGAGGGGCAATGACGATACGCATGTGAGTTCTCCTTAGCCGTTAAAGAGGGAATAATGTGTTCCTAAGCATAATACTACATCTGCGAGGATGAAGATATCCCTGATTTGCACGCGCCTCGTTTCTGCACTATACTAGGCATGAAATATGGAACATACTATTTTTCGTACCTGAAATAGGGAGCTTGTTATGCTATATGGCTTGAATATTTCTTCCTGGCACTGGAGTCCACTCATGCTGGCTGGCCTGATTCTTTTATGCCTTCTCTACGCTTTGGGTGTGTGGCGAGCGAATAAGCAACCAGGAAATAGGCCCATCAAAGGCTATCATATTTTGGCCTTTGTCACAGCAATTGGCTTGATTGCGCTGGTATTGCTGACGCCTTTTGATACGATTGCCAGGACACAGCTTTTCGCTGCCCACATGGTACAGGCAGTAGTGTTGACGACGCTTTGTGCGCCGTTACTATTAGCTGCCTGTCCCAGCGCGCTTTGGGAACCTGTGGTGGTGCAACCCATCGTTCGCACCGTGCTGCAAACGCTTACGCGCCCGCTCGTGGCTTCGATCATCTTCAACGCGACATTTTTGCTCTGGCACGCGCCTGGACTCTATAATTATGCACTGGCGCATGAGACGATCTATCACATCGAAATGCTCAGCTTCTTGCTCACCTCGTTGCTCAATTGGTGGCCGCTGATTGGCCCTGTGCGCGAGTTCAGAAAGTTAAGCTATCCTATGCAAATGTTGTATGCCTTTCTGGATGGTCAGCCAGTCGATATCTTCGCTTTCTTAGTAGTCTTTACTGGCGTTGCATTTTATACACACTACGTCATCCCCCCCCAGTTTATTCAATACGGTTACTCTCCAGTGGCCGACCAGACTGTCGCAGGAGCCTTCTTATTAATACCTGGGCTGGTTGATCTCGTTGTTATGTCTCCACTGTTCTTTCGCTGGTTGGCCCAACTGGAGCAGAAGGAAAAACTGGCCGATCAACAGCGCATGGAGGAAGAAGAGGCGGAAGCAGCAGAGGCCGTACGCGAGGAATTAGAAATGGACGAAATAGACGAGATGGGCACGGCCTTCATTGAGCCGTCTGAGGCATAGACCACCATGATCGGGTCGAGCGGTTGCAGTGCTTTCTTGGGCATAGATGTTTGGAAAAAGATAGGATGAACAACTCTCCAGCAATCTTCCCGTACCTCCTAAAAAGCAATACTAACGCAACAAATTGATAGTTGATGAGGAAGAAGAGTTTGAGAATGTGGGTCTTTAACGCATTCTTCCAAACGATAAAAGATGTGGTAGGAGAAGTATTATTTTTCTCTGCTCAACGCACTTGACGCTATCTATACAGTATGCTATTATGCGTCAGTAACGCAGTTTGTTTAGTGCGAGTCACGCATGTTCTGGCAAATTTAACACTTGTCACTACATGAGAAGATGTGCTAGGCTGGCTCTACAAGCCGATGTGGCGGAACGGTATACGCGCTTGTCTCAAAAACAAGTCCCGCAAGGGTTGAGGGTTCGAATCTCTCCATCGGCACCTAGAAGAATACTACAGGCGTCTCAAGCAAGGCTACAAGCGGCTTGAGGCGTTTTCATTTTTGGGGGAAATCACGTTTGACAGGAACCTTGACAGGAACGCGCACTATTTGGCCTCTTCGCCGCGTCCTGCATCTTGCGCAAGCGTGTCGTTTAGCCTGCTGATCGCAGCTTGCTGCATACTGGGCAGCACATGTGAGTACACATCCATGGTCATACTGATGTTGCTGTGACCGAGCAGTTCTTGTACGACTTTGGGATGGACCCCCTCACTCAACAAGAGCGTTGCCGCGCTGTGGCGCAAATCGTGAAAACGTATAGCTGGTAGATCAGCCTTCTTTAATAAGGCCTTCAATGGGGTCAGGATGTCCCGATCTGGATGAAGGTGCGTCCCAATCGAGGTACAGAAGACATAGTCGTGCTCTTGCCAGGACGCGCCCGCCTGTAGCTTCGCCTCCAGTTGACGTACGCGATGCTGCCGCAGAGCTTCGAGTGCAAAGGCGGCGATGATGATGCTACGGCGGCTTTTCTGTGTTTTTGGCTCAGCCTCCACATAGCCCTTGCCAGGCAATTTCGTCGGCACTCGCGTCAGGATACGCCGTATCTGCAAGGTGCCGGTGGAAAAGTTAATGTCTTGCCACTTGAGACCTAACAGTTCGCCGCGCCTCATCCCCGTCGCTAGCGCGAGACGAAAGAGTGCCTCCATGTAGTGACCACGGGCAGCGGCCAGCAGTTTGTGTGCTTGCTCCACGGTTAATGGTTGAAATTCAAAGCACTTGCTGTGCGGTGGCGAAACAAGGTCACATACATTGCGCGAGGCGAGGTTCCACTTTACAGCTGTGTCCAATGCTTTGTGCAGGACGTTGTGAAAGCAGGCCACCGTTGAAGCCGCCAGCCCTTCGGCCAGCTTCTTGGTATAGAATGACTGCAAGTGCTGTGCTGTGAGCTTTTGCAGCTGATGGCGTCCAAGCACAGGCACAATGTGGAGGCGTACAATCTCTTCATACCGCTCATAGGTACGAGGACGCACGCTTTGCCTTTGCGAATTCTCAAGCCAATCCTGCAAGTAGTGCGCTACTGTCTGCTGCGGTGCTGAGACAAACGTGCCCAGCTGTTGCTCATGTAAAGCTACCTTCAATTTCTCCTGGACTTCTTTACGCGTCTTCCCATACACAAACTTACGCTTACGGCCTTCGATAGTTATTTCCGCCACCCATCTTCCATCGTTACGATGATAAATCGAACCTTCTCCATTGCCCCGTTTTCCCATCGTTGAAATACATCCTTTTGCAGCAAGTGAATACGACGAACGGCGTTTCCTTGGTGTGCAGTACGAAAAACTGTTCTACAATCTAGCCTTATTATACAATGTCAGTCATCTTTTGCTGTCAAATCCTCGCACAAAATTGGAAAAAAAAGAGAGAAGGCGAATATGCTCATGCTAGCCACGACGGAGAGCACCCTGGTCGCGAGAAATGCAGCATGCAGGCAAGGTCGCCGGGTACGCTTTTACAATGCAGCAAGCCTGGTCAACGAGTTGCTGTCGGCGCAGCACGAGTTAATGAACATTAACAAATTAAGCTACCAATGGCGGAATCGGTTCCCTGTATCACGGCATTGTGTATGGACTACTCACATCGTAACCCAAGGCGTGCCAGGACATCGTAGCCCTATAGAGCGGTGCGATATTTGCGTTCTTGTAAGGAGCGCAAACGAGCCTGGGCACGGGCTTGACGGCACTTTCAGGAGTCGTGGCGCAGGTGGTGATGAAGGAAACGCTGCCACGTCTGAAACCCACACGTCATGGGCAATGAGCGAACTCGCAGTAGAGGCCGCGACAGTAGACCACGCTCTCCGTTCAAAAGGCGAATTATTTTTCCTTGCGCTTTTGTGCTACATATGTTACACTTTATTTTAAGGATGGTTGTTTTATCTCTTGTAGGAAGAATGATCTAATTGTAGAGATAAGGAGCTCATGGAATGCAACGTGTCCGAGTTCTTGGAATCGTTCTTTTTGTGTTAGGTCTCTGGGTGTTCCTGGCACCCTTCATCGGCCCCGTCATGCACTTGTATTACACTCCTCCTCCAACGGGCATGATGAATATGGCGCGTATGGCAGGAATGAGTGCGAGGGTCGTAGTGGTTAACCAGGCAATGGTGTTCTTCAACTTCATACCGGGTGTGGCACTCATACTCATCGGCATCTACCATCTCTTTAGTGGAAGAACCTCTCCTGTCACACATTAGTTCTCCGCCCACCGAGACTGATGAGCAGCGCGAGGCGCACATGTATCCAATGCAGATGAAATGAGTAGAGCCTGTATAGGTGAAACGCGAAGTGTTGTCAATAGTAGAGCGTTTCTTTTTGTAGTGTCCTACCCTAGAACGTAAAACATAGCTAACAATATGTAGCACAACGTTCGTTTCAACAATTATTTGTCGATTCTCAGGAAAGGCAATCCCTATGGCTAAAGTGACCGAGAAGAGTGCAATCTATACTGCCCCACCAGAAGACGTGACTCAATCACGCACCCCCATGAGTGGAATGGTAGCAGGACTTATCGCCACAAGTTGTTGAGGCACGAGCGCCGTCACTCTTGGTTTAATCGGAGTGGGTGCTGGATCCCTGGCAGGGGTCCTCGGAAAGTTGCTCAACATGCAGTTTTTGGCGTTGACCGGGCTATCGCTCGCTGTCATCTTTGTCCTCGGCATTACGTATCTTTCAGTACGCCGTTTCAAGCCACGAATGTCTCCAGAAGCGTTCAAGCATATGTACATGCATAGCTTGATACGTACTGCCAGTTGGGCAGTAGCATCATACCTCATCTGGTTCATTCTGGTGTCACCAATTCTGTTCCTGGTTCTTAGAAACGTTTTCCACCTCAAGATTTAAAGAAAGGAGAGAAGAGATGGCTGATACCATGAATGGCGTCCAACCACAGCCACAGTTACAGCCTCAGCCAGTTCCACGTACTGGAATGCAGGAGGGGTTCTGCGCCAATCGAGGTTCTATTGCGTCTATGGGGTTCCTGGCAGGTTGGTTACCGATTAACTGTTGTACTCTTGGCCTTGTACCTGCCGTTTTTAGCGGACTTGGACTTGGAAGCGTGTACTTTGCTTTGGGCAATACCATGCTCTTCGGGCTTGGATGGACACCCATCTGGGCTGTCGCCTCAATAGTTATCGTCTTGATTGCCAGCTACTTTGTCGCACGTCCTGCCTTTACGCACTATTCACGTGAGGTTGCCGTCCGCTCATACTGGAAGACAGCCGGTTTGATGGGCCTGACGGCTGGGTTATCCTTCATCCTCTGGATGGAACTGGTTATGCCGCTCCTGTTTATATTAGGTGTTCCGATGGGTGCGCTCCGTTAATGAGGGCAATGAGGAGACACTAACATGTGTCTCCTCATTCTTTTTCATGAGCAAGCTATCTTGTTCCGCGTCCACATCCACCAGCACATTACCGCCCGCACGGATTTCTCCAGCCACAATACACCGGGCCAACATATCTTCCAGTTCACGTCGTATCAACCGCTTCAAGGGTCGCGCACCATATTCAATGTCATAGCCCTTCGTGGCCAGCCAATCACGTGCCACCAGAGTTAGCGTCAACTCGATTCTATACTCTGCTACCAGCCGCTCCTGTAGTCGCGCTATCTGAATATCGACCACCAGGCGAATCTCGTTTCGTTTGAGGCGATGAAAGACAATGATCTCATCGATCCGGTTCAAGAACTCTGGCTTGAACTGGGCTCGCACATCCACCATCACACGTCCCCGTACCTCCTCTTCGGAAGCGGTCGAGAGTTCAATGATATGGGATGAACCACAGTTCGAGGTCATGATGATGACGGTATGCCGGAAATCGATTGTCTGGCCTTGTCCATCGGTCAGGCGTCCATCCTCCATAATTTGAAGTAGCAGATTAAAAACATCTGAATGCGCTTTCTCAAGCTCATCGAGCAAAATAATACTGTAAGGTCGCTGGCGAACCGCATCGGTAAGCTGTCCTCCCTTGTCGTAGCCAACATAGCCGGGAGGCGCACCGATGAGACGTGCGATCTGATGCCGCTCCATATACTCAGACATATCAATGCGTATCAGTGCGGCTTCATCTTGAAACAATAGGGCAGCGAGCGCACGAGCCAGTTCGGTCTTGCCAACACCAGTTGGGCCAAGAAAGAGAAAGGAGCCTACCGGTCGGCTCGGATCAGCAAGTCGCGCACGCACTCTACGTACAGCGTTGGCAATAGCTGTTACAGCGGCGTCCTGTCCCACTACACGTCGATGAAGGACTTCCTCAAGCCTGGCCAGACGGGCGGCTTCTTCATTGAGAAGATTTTGTAGCGGAATCCCCGTCCACCGCGAGGCTACTGACGCAATCTGCTCAGCATTCACAACTACGTTCGTTTCGCTGCTTAGTCTGGTGGCTGCCGCCGCTTGATCGAGCAGAGAAAGAGCAGAATCAGGCAATGCCCGCGTTTTGAGGAAGCGACGAGCGAGGTGTGCAGCATGTTCTATGGTAGCAGGAGGAATGGAGACTCCATGATGGGTCTCGATATCTTTCACCCAGAACTCAAGCATTTCGAGCACCTGTGGATGGGATGGCTCGTTGATCTGAATTGTCTGGAATTGTGCCTCTACCTGGCGTTTGAGGTCGAGATGCTCGCGTAGCACATCAACATCGGCGGTAGCCAGGGACAGAGTTACAGATGACTCAAGCACGGCTCCGAAGAGGCGAAGAATATCCACGCCTCCGCCTACGGACGCACTGGCGAGAAGAGCCGGAAGGTCGTCGAATACAAGCACCAGTGAACCACTATAGCTTTGCAGTTCACGGACTACAGCAACCACCCGGTCCTCGAGCTGTCCACGCATACTTGCTCCGGCAACCAGGGCACGCACATTAAGCTCCACCACTCCCAGACCTGTTAAACCAGAGGGGGCGGTACCCATAGCCATCCGCCGGGCGACTTCAACAATCACGGCTGTCTTGCCCACCCCAGAGCGTCCCACGAGGAGTGCGTTATTATGTCGCCAGCGCAAGAGAACCTCGAAGGTCTCGGCTAACTCAGCTTCACGACCAACCAGTGGACGTGTAGTCACAGCCGCTCGTGTCAAATCCCGCCCATAACGCATGAGAGTTGGCCCCGGAATGGGAAAATCTACTGGGCGAACCGACGTGTCCGCGCCGTTTCGCTGAGGGAATAAGCTCCATGATCTTTTCATGCTCTTGCCTCGTTATTACAAGCAGTGCGACCGCACAACCATTGAAGTCGCCTTCCCATTATAACATCATTGCCATGACAACATTTTCTGTCAAGCTCTATTGCGCGTTGCAGTGACGGACGTGATAGATAGGTTATGCTACAATATGAGCAGAGAAGGTTGTCGTTCAGGTGAATAGACATATATTATTCCCCAATACACAGGAAAGGAGTCTTCTTATGATGGGGGGTTATGGTATGTTCGGAATGATGTTCTGGATGCCGATAGGTATGCTGCTCTTTATTGTTCTGGTAGTGGTCGTCGTCTGGCTACTTGTACGCTGGTTGAATAAAGGGAAGATTTCGAGAATGCAGTATACACCCACGCCCACACCGCTGCATCAGCAACCCTATCGACCATACGAGCAAGGATATCAAGTACCGTCGCAGCAAGGACAAGAGATGTACCAGGAAGGCGGACAACAATATCAATACCCGGAGCCTCAGCAATTGCAAGATGAGCATGAGCAACCGCAGGTGCAGTATCCACAGGAACAAGAGATGCCACCACAGCACTAACTCCCTATAACTGGAAGGGAGAGCCAATTATGTGGGCTATACTAGCACTCGCAGCCACCGTTCTCACATCGATACTACCAATTTTCAACAAGCAGTTGCTGCGCGATGCCCATCCAGCTCTTGTGGCCTGGGCCGTCAATGCTGCCTCGCTTCCCCTCCTGGCGATAGGCACTTTCTTCCTTACGCAATGCACAGTCGCGGGATTGCCGGGAAGAGTATCACTCACTTGCACAACACATGTGCCACAGATAGACACAGCTTTTGTTATTGGGATACTCGGTTCGGCTGTCCTCAATTGGGCGGCAACCATTCTCTCCACTTATGCGCTATCGAGGGCCGATGCCTCGCTCGTCACGCCATTGCTCACCTTTAACCCGGCCTTTACACTCCTTTTAGGTTGGATTGTCTTGCGCGAAGTACCTGGATTACAAGAGGAACTCGGCATCGCAATCATTCTGTGCGGAGCCTACTTGTTAGAAGTACAAGAGGTACGCGCCGGGTTTCTTACACCACTTTTCACACTGGTACGAAGGCCAGGAATGGCACTGGCGGTTGTCGCCAGCGCACTCTGGGGAACGACCACGGTACTGGAAAAACTAGCAATCGATCATGTGTCACCCCCAAGTGGTCCCCTGGTAGCGTTTATAGGCACAACAATCACCGTTATCCTGCTCACTCCACATGCGCTGACAGTGATTTTTCGTCGGGACGACACGATATCCCCAAAGGATACGCCAACACAACAGGTTCCACTATGGGGACTGGGTTCACACCACCGTGCTTTTCTCGCGGCCACGCTCCTCGCTGGCGTAGCACCTCTCTTTGGATTTACCGCCATCGCCCTAGGACTGGTGGGTAACGTAACTGCTCTCTTCAAACTCAGCGCGGTCTTTACGGTTCTGTGGGCTTGGTTCTTTTTACATGAAGGAAACATGCGCACACGATTGTTGGGGGTTATTGTAATGGTACTGGGCGGCGCCTTAGTTGCTACTTGATGGGGCAGTGTCACAATTCTTTTTATATCTATACGATGAATGCCCTCGAAAAATCTTGCATTCTTCCTCTTTCTCTGGTATTGTCGAAGAAGATGGCTTTCCTAGAAAAGAAAGGAGATCAGATGGCTTCGCGTCTTCTTTTTCTCTGCGCACGTGGATCTGGCCGCGCTTTGTTGGCAGCTAGTCTCCTCCAATCAATGGCGAGAAACCGCTTTGAAATCTGGAGTACCCCGACGCAGGATGCTCAGGACCATGCTCTCATTGAGCACATCTTGCAGGAACAGGGAGTTGCCCTGCTCGCTCCAGATCACTTCATTCAGCCAGCGTTTGGTCTGCGATGGGATGAGGGGATCATCCTCTGTAGTGGATTGGCAGATACCTGACCAATCATTCCCGGTGCCGGTCGGCATCGTCTCTGGCCTCAGGAAGATGCACCAGCAGCAGCGTTACCAAAAGAGGAACAACTGGCGGGCTATCGCCGGATTCGTGACGCGCTCTCGGCACAGCTTGACCTGGAGTTTCGCTTCCCCGGCAGAATACTCGCGGTTGTCCCTCAACACAAGTAAATGGTTCATCGGAGAAAGGAACACCATCTGATGTCATTCAAGATGCCTTCAGCAATCTCATCCTCTTTGCTGAAGGCATCTTCGAAGAGGAAGCCGGGGCTGAACAAGGAGCCTGAGTGAACAGCCATGGAAAAAGAGACACAGGGAGAATCGCTGGAAGAGATTCCTCTGCTGGGTGGGCAACTGACGCCTGGCATCGTGCGGATTGGAAACACCGTGCGCAGGCCCCCCAAAAGCAACGCGGTATTCGTTCACGAACTCCTTCTCTTCTTAGAGAACCAGGGCTTTGGCTTCGCTCCGCACTTTTTGGGGGTGGATGAGCAAGGCCGGGACATCCTCAGTTACCTGGAAGGCCAGACGTGGTCAGGCAGTGGCTCTGGGTTATCCGATGAGCTCCTGGTGCAAGCGGCTCAGGTCATCCGACGCTATCATGATCTCACGGCTGGCTCGGTGCTGGCACAGGATCACGAAATTGTCGCCCACCATGAACTGGGACCACATAACACTCTTTTTCAGCAGATCCGGCTCGTTGGCTTTATCGACTGGGATGATGCGTCTCCTGGCACGCGGTTGCGCGACCTGGCCAACGCGGTCTACAATTATGTGGACGTGGGCCATTGGGCCAACTAGATCGCCGATGAGCAAGCTCGACGCATTCGTTTGATGTGCGCCGCCTATGGATGGGACGATCCCATTGCCCTTGTCAATGACTTCGAGGCTGATTTGCAGCAAGCGTTACGCAACCATGAACAGGCTGGCCGCACAGGCGCAGTCAAGGTCTTTCAGGAAGAGGTGACCTGGATGCGCCTACGGGCGCAGGAGTTGCGGCTGGTGTTGCGGTAGCCCTCCGTTCCACAGCCAGTAGTTGCCCCTTTCTCTTCCTGAGAGCAACCACAGGCCCCATTGGACAACTCACACGCGCATTCCCAATGAATGCTTGATCCCAAAGAGCCTCCTTAATCTGGCTGAAATTTCCTAATCTCCTCTGTTGACTTGACACAAGAGCGGCCTACACGTTAGTATATGTGTATCACATATAGAGAAAGCACATATAGAGGTATGATACTTGAGCGTCTACAGAAAGGAGAGGCTAATGGCTGATACTAACGATGAGCACATTACGGCAACTGTAGGACGCTATCAGCGAACTGATAAGCAGTTACAATCTACTCAAGGCAAGAAAGAGCGATCAGAGCGGACACGTGTCCACCGCAGCATTTACCTGGAGCGAAATTTATACGAGCGTCTGGGTGAGGCACATAAAATTGTCGGTCATGAACTCTATCCTCTCGATGTGCGCAAGTCCACTTTTATAGAGGCTTGCATTGCCTATGCTCTTGACCACCTTCAAGACATCAAAACCGCCTTGCGCAAAGATTTGTAATGTACACCTTTCAAAGAAGCGCATCCTGTTCAGAGGCTTGACATCTTTCACTTCAGCACCGTATATTACTTTTTAATATTGGTAAAATACATATAGGGGATTTGCTAGTACTGCTCAAGCGTCGCAGCATAGCACAAAAGGGTCTATCTGTATGAGCCGCATTAGGAAAACCATCCGTCAACAACTGGGTTATCGCCCGGAAATAGTAGGCTACTTGGAAGAGACGCAAGCCCTTTTCAACCGGGTTGCGGCCTTCTACTTCGAGGTGATCGAGGTCCACACGGACGTGTTGGGCCTGGACGCCTATGCCGCACGGACCACCCTCGAACGCCTCACACACCCCACGAAAACGAACCCTGACCCCGTCATGCCACTCGCGGTCGTAGCTGACAAGCTTCCGGCACATTTTCGTCGTGCTGCTCTGCGTGCTGCACTCGGCATAGCCCGTTCCTTCCATTCCAACCTTGTCAGGTGGCGTAAAGAAAAAGAGCAGGCTTTGAGCAAAGGCAAAAAGTTCAAGAAGCACCCACCTGAACCACCCCAAAGCTGGAACACCTCGGTCACATTGTATAAAGGAATGTGGAAAGAGCGTACTGCTACCAGCATTCTGCTCAAGCTCTGGACGGGGAAAAGCTGGTGCTGGGTCAAGTTCCACGTGGGGGGGCGAGAGCTGCCTGGAGACTGGGAAGCAGTCAGCCCACAGCTTGTAAAACGCGGCACGCGCTGGTGGCTCCACTCACATATAGAGAAGAATGCATCCGATCCTGGTACAGCAAAAGAACAGGTGACGAGCGAACCCGGTGTGCGGGTTTGCGCGGTCAAGTTGAGTATCAGAGATGCTCTGGCGGTCTGCACCATTCAGACAAGGGAAGGCACGACGCTGGCTACCCGCTTCGTTCGGGGCGGTCGCCAACTGAACGGCCTTAGGAAGTCCTTGCTTGGACGGATAGCGCGCCGCCGGGCCGATACCGGCCTTATTGCTCGTGGCAGACTTGATAACGCTCATCTTTGGATGAGACTGCACAATCTTGATGAGCAGGCAGCCCACCGAGTCAGCCGACGCATTGTGGAGTTTGCACGATCGCATGGCGCAACTATTCTGGTGTTTGAGCATCCCCTGCCCTTTCATCCAAGAAAGGGCAACTACAGTCAGAGGGGCAATGAGAAACGGGCGTACTGGCTGAGCAGCAAGATCTTCCGCTACAGCCAGTACAAGGCCTGGGCCGAGGGGATGGTTACCTGCCTGGTGAGCCCACGCGATAATAGCCGACAGTGCGCCCGGTGTCATGCTGAGATCGCCCGCTACAGCGAAGGACAGGTGGCGTCAGGCTATACACCCGGTACACCTCTCGTGTTCTGCCCAGCATGTGACATGCGCGGCAATGCTGACCATAACGCCAGTCTGAAGATTGGGCAAAAGCTCTTTGTCCGCTACATGCGACAGGAAAAGCCTCAAACTACCCCGCGTGCGGGGAGGCTCTCGAAAGAGAGAGGTGTTCCTTTCCCCCAGGTAGCCGAAAGTGGAGTGCGGCCACATACCAAAACCGCAAGGCATGGGGAAGGGGACGGGCATGGCACCGCCCAGGGCTAGAAGCGTGGTATGGCACGCGGCTAGTCAGGTATTCCTCGCCTAGTACGGCCCAATGAAGTAGTGGCTTTGCTGCACATACTTCCGGGTGCGTGTACGCAGGAGTGCCAGAAGAAACCGCTCAGGCGGCGGAGTGTCATCTGGTGGTACCGCGTAAAGCGATAGATAGCATCAGGAAAAGCTTGTGCCAGACGATTTTCTGGCCTATACTGTAATCTATCCAGAGGTAAAGACGTAGTACGTATATAGAGGGTTTCTTCCAACTTCTGCTGTTATTTTGTAGAAAAGGATTTCGTGTAGTGAAAATTGCAATTGTAGGCAAAGGCGGTTCGGGCAAAACCACGCTCACCGCCACGCTATCACGCTTGCTCGCCCGCCGTGGCTTCTCGGTACTGGCGATTGATGGCGATCCTAATCCGAACCTGGGGATGGCCCTGGGTGTTGCAAGCCCGGAGTTGGCAGCTCAACACAGCTTGCCGCGCTCGATCCTTGAGGAACGTGCCGATGCAGCGGGTGAGATGCAGATCGTGGGTCTGGCAGAACCTATGCAGAAAATATCTTCCGAGCATGGTGTACTTGCGCCCGACGGCGTCACGTTGTTGATGAATGTGCAGATCGAACATGGCGGTGGAGGTTGTCTCTGCGGGGAACATATTACCGTGCGTGATCTGCTGGGTCACATGGTCGAACAGACGGGAGAGTTCACGCTCCTCGATATGGAGGCCTCGGTGGAACATATGGGGCGTGGCACGCCTCGCTACGCGGATGTCCTGTTGATGGTCACCGAACCTTACTATCGTTCGCTTGAAACAACAGGTCGCCTGGCCCCACTGGCACGAGATATCGAAGTCAAACAGATGTATGTCGTGGCAAACAAAGTGCGGGGATCACGCGACGAAGAGGCTATCCGTCGCTACTGCGCTGAGCGAGAACTTGATGTGCTGGCCGTGCTTCCGTTTGATGAAGAGGTAGTGGAAGCTGAAAGTTCAGGAACACCAATTCTGGATGCCGATCCGGAATCAGCGTATGTCAGAGTGGTTGAGCAGTTGCTGGAGAAGTTATCCGCGAAGCAGCGTGTGACACCTTGATCGTACGCAAGCTGCCGACGCGAAATTGTTTCCAGAAAACTCCGCTACCCGACTTGTAAACTTTACCACGACCTGCCTGAAAACCAGCAGACAAGCAGACATATTTCTTGACACCCTGGCGTACAATACGTTATATTGCAAATCAGTAAGTTAAAGTACATACAGAGGATTCGTTTATACCGACAGGAGGTGTTGCTGTTGGACTTGAAGGATGCCGTTGAATCAATGCTTGCCGAGGGCAATGCACCCGCGTGTCAGTGCAATGGAGGGCAACCCAAGAATTTCTTGCAACCCTGTCTCCTCTTGCTCCTCTTCCAGCGTCCGTCGCACGGATATGATCTGCTGGATCGTCTGGCGCAGGCCGGGCTAAGCATTGGTGCGCCTGATCCCGCGGCAGTCTATCGTACACTGCGTCAGATGGAGCGTGATAGCATGGTCATCTCCCGCTGGGATCCCAGCACTCATGGCCCACCCCGGCGCACCTACGAGCTGAGTGCCGAGGGTGAAGACCTTCTGCATACCTGGGCTCAGAGTATTCGCCAGAATCGCAAGGTCCTTGACCGTTATTTAACGCTGTACTCGTCAAAAATTGACCAGAGCACTCCAGAAGAAGCATTGCGAGGCGAGGAAGCAACCCAGACCAATCAATCATATGATTTGAAATGAACTCAAATAGAATGGAATACAAAAGAGAGGATAATTACCGGTGAAAATTGCAATTGTTGGCAAGGGTGGTTCGGGCAAGACAACGCTCGCCGCTACGTTGTCGCGCCTACTCGCCCGGAAGGGTTTCTCGGTACTGGCAATCGATAGCGACCCCAATCCGAATCTGGGAGTGGCCCTGGGTGTGGGTACAGCAGGGCTGAATGCGCTGCAACCGCTACCCCACTCCATCCTCGAACGACGTTCTGACGGATCAGGCTCAACTGAGGTCGTCGGCCTGGCCGCACCAATTGAGGAGATCGCCGCTGAATATGGTATAACCGCACCCGATGGAGTCAAGTTGTTGATGAACGTGCAACTTGAACACGCGGGGAAAGGCTGACTCTGTTCAACACATGCCACCGTGCGTGGTATGCTGGGTCACCTGGTCGAGCAGACGCAACAGCTCACCATCGTTGATATGGAAGCCTCAGTCGAGCATATGAGCCGTGGCACACCCCGCTATGCTGATGTCCTGCTGATCGTCACTGAACCTTACTACCGTTCTTTGGAGGCGATGGGACGCATAGCACCGCTTGCGCGAGAACTTGAGATCAAACAGGTCTACGTCGTGGCAAACAAAGTGCGCAGCCCGCGTGACGAAGAGGCTGTGCGCCGCTATTGCGCCGAGCGCGGACTTGAAATTCTGGCAGTACTCCCATTCGATGACGAGGTGCTGGAAGCCGACCAGACAGGAACGCCAGTGCTTGATGCCGACCCGGAATCGAACTATGTGAGAGTGGTGGAGCAGTTATTAGAAAAGTTGCCCACTGCACGCTAATTACGGTGCTTCACATTGAAATGAAAGAGATGAGAGCGTTGCTTAATCTGCGAACCGCCTGCGACCTTTCATCTCCTTCTCCCTGTAGCTAATTCTTGTAGACATTTCCCTGATCTTGACCAACGGGATACAATGCGATTAGTATATGTAATATACATATAGAGATCGTGCGAGTACATACAAGTACATCGAGTCCATCCAGTACACGAGGAAGGGGTACGATCTATGACAATGGAAACTTCAACCCAGGAAGCAAATACCATCATGGCACCTGCGGCTCCAATAAGCACAGAGCCGAGCGGTCTTACTCCAGCGGCAGAGGTCGGTCATCCAGCACCACAGGAAGAGCAGCAGCTAGAGCCGCTGAAAGGGCCGCTTAGCAAAGTATATGCTTTCTGGCTGGCTGGAATGAGCTGTGATGGCTGTACGGTTGCCGTTGCTGGGGCGACCTCGCCGCCAGTCGAAGCACTGCTCAACGGCACTCTGCCCGGCTTACCCCAGGTGATCCTCTCCCACCCGGTACTTTCAGTCGAATCGGGCGCGGACTTTATGAAGATGCATCATTTGGCGTGGGAGGGCAAGCTGGATGCCCCGTATGTACTCATCTACGAGGGCTCGATTGCTGACGAGAGTCTTGCCGCCGCAACAGGAGGCTACTGGTCCGCCATGGGTAGTAGTGTTGTCGGGGGTGATCCGTTTGAAGACCCATACGTATCAACAGCCGAATGGGCAAAGCGCCTGGCACCTGGTGCCGCTGCCTCGATTGCCATCGGCACCTGCGCGACTTGGGGCGGCATCCCTGCCGCTTACGGCAACGTGACGGGCTCGATGAGCCTGATGGACTTTCTGGGAAGGGACTACCGCAGCTCGCTCGGTCTGCCGGTGATCAACATCCCAGGTTGCTCCCCGGTCGGTGATAACTTCACCGAGACGGTTGCCGTGGTACTCATGTTCCTGCAAGGTCTGGGGCCGCTACCGGAGTTCGATGAACTAGGTCGACCTGCCTGGCTTTTCAATGAGACGGTCCATCGTGGCTGTGTACGTGCCGGTTATTACGAAGAGGGTACCTTCGCCAAGCATTACGGAGATAAAGAGTGTCTGGTGGAGATCGGTTGCTGGGGGCCCGTGGTGCAGTGTAACATAACTTCTCGCGGCGCGATCAACCACATGGGTGGCTGTATGAACACCGGCGGTATATGCATCGGTTGTACCATGCCTGGCTTCCCCGACAAATTCTCGCCTTTCTATAAGAAAGCTCCCGGTACGCTCGTTTCGGGTACAGCCTCGCGCATTGTCGGGTCATTCATCCGTCCGCTCCGCCGTATCAGCCAGCGCGACCGCAATCGTGAACGCCAGTGGGATAAGGTCGGTGCTGTATCCAGTGGCTGGGGCAATGTTGATGAACCATCGGCAGGTGATCGCTTTGTGCATTTCTTCTACGATAAACTCCAATTTCTAGGTGGGACAAAGCCGGGTACTCATCGCAAGCCAGAAGATCGAGAACGAGAGGAACGGACGAAACAGTAAGTCAACTCGCGTGTTTCCTGTCATCTATCTCTATCTATCTTACAAAGGAGTAGCTTATGACAGACGCTCAACTCTATACCGACTGGATCATTGGCCTGATCATCACCGCGGTTGTGGTTGTGATCGTTGCAGCACTCTTGATCTGGATACTGGTGCTGGTACGTAGCATCACTGCAAACGCTATTCGCGCACTGCACGCTGTCGAGCGCATCCGCGCCAATACACAACCCATCTGGGCACTTCAGGATACTAATGCAGTCGGCGTGCAATTGCTTGAGGGTGCGCAATCGATTCGGGGACACGCTGAGGCCGCAGCCGATGTGCTGGAAAGCCATGCTGAGCCTGCTCCTACGACCTGACGTTGTCGGTTTCAGCTGTCGCCTATTTTTGACGGAGGTATGCCTATGCACATACTACTCGATGTAAGTTCTGGGGCTGTCTACACGGTCTGGTGGGTTTCAATCGTCATTTTTCTGGTCGTGCTGGTCGTTGTTGCGATCCTGCTGACGCTGATACTCAACACGGTGCGCAAGATCGAGCAGGGCGCGTCGCAGATCTGGACGGTGGGACAAAACGTAGCCAACAACACCGTGCATATTCCACTGCTGATAACGACCAATCGAGTCGTCAGCGCGATCTACGAGGAAGCTGGGAAGATCCTCGGTGCTGCGACACGCATCCAGGAACATGCAGAAGGGTGCCCTGGCTGACCGGGCTGCGCACTGTCGTCGGTCGACGACAAGAGGAGAAGAGAACGATGATTGTACTGCTGATGGTAGTCTCGGCACTAGCTCTGCTGGCACTGTTCGGAGCGTTGATCTATTTCCTGGTGAAGATTATTGCTGTGCTCGACCGCATCGGAGGGCGAGCGGACAGCTACCTTGCCAAGCTGCGCATGGGCTTGCGTGCGATTGAGGTCGAGACGGGTCACCTCCCAACACAGGTAACACAGCTTAACGAGAGTCTGCAAGCCATTGCTGGCGGCCTCGGGGCCGTTGACGAGCGTCTGGTCGGGACGGCTACTGCGGCGATACAACAGGAGGGGTAAAGTCATGTTGGATGTTCCTGATGCAGTCTATGTCCTCTGGATCATTGCCTTAGTGCTGGTGGTGCTGGTGGTTCCGATAGCTGTCTACTTCCTGCACCGCTTGCTCCAGGATGGACTGCATATTAAACGGTACACTGCTGAAATGCTGACAGCTGGTCTGGGCATTGCTGGTAATACGCAGCACATCACGGCACTGGAAAGCACCATTCAGGTTGCGACCGGAATTTTAGAGACAGCGGGGGCCATTGATCAGCACAGCGGGGCCATTGAGAATCTGCTGGCGAGTCGAGCGGCCAGTATAGGCGATGGCCATACACGATAAGCGGAGGACTATTTATGGCAATTATACTCATGTGGATTACGCTCATCGTCATCGTGCTGGTGGTTGTAGTACTCGCGGTCTACCTGATCAGCTTTGCTCTGGCATTGGTGGGTGCCAACCGCAACCTGAAGCAACTGGCAGGGGGATTGGAACTCATCCAGTCTCACACTGACCCGCTTCCGCAGGAACTGACGACGATCAATGGCGCACTCGTGGAGTTGCTGCACGGCTTACAATCAGTTGATACGCACCTTGGCGGAATCGTGCGTGTGTTCACCAGGGGACGATAAATCGGGCTATTAAGGCTGATAAATCGGCTACAGGGCGCGATACATCGTGGCCCTACTAGAGGAGTTAGCGATATGTGCTTCAAGAACCTGCCCATCGAGTTTGATGAGCAAGGGCGGGCTCACCTGAGGGAGGGTGTGCGTGACCCCTATTCCTACGATACCAAGTCGCTCGCGACTGAAGAAGATAGACTGCACGAGTTGTTGAGAAAAAATGGGCATATCAAGTCAGTGGAATTTGACCCTGTCACTCGCGTCGCCGGTGCCCTATCCTTCCATACCATTGTCGATCTCAATGAACACAAGGTGTTGAGTGCCAACTCGATGGCTACGCTGTTTCGTGGCTACGAGGTGATCCTCAAAGGCCGTGACCCACGTGATGCGATCTTCATCAGCAGCCGCGCCTGTGGTGTGTGCGGCGGCGTGCATGCCACGGTTGCCTCGGAGACGATGGAGATGGCTTTTGGCATCGTGCCCCCGCCACTCGGTATCATTGTCAGGAACATGCTGCTGGCCCTGGAGTATCTCTACGATCACCCGCTGCACCTCTTCCTGCTGGCCGGGCCTGACTACTCGCAGGTAATCGTTGAGACCACCAACCCCGAATTGCTTGCGCGTGCAAGGCAGACGCTGGCACCGGGAGCCAATTCCCACGGCTACTCGACTATCGGCGCACTGATGGAGGACATGAATCCACTGACAGGTGCTCTCTACCTGGAGGCACTACACATGACCCGTGTCGCTCGCGAAGCCTATGTGCTGCTGGGTGCCAAGTATCCCCATCCCGAGACAATCGTCCCCGGTGGAGTAAGTACAACGGTCAATCTGCACGTCTTCAACGAAATCTACAGCCGCCTGGTGCAGTTCTTCGATTATTCAAAGAAGGTCGTGGCGATCTGGGATGACCTGACCGAGTTCTTCTACGATGCCAACCCGCTCTACCGCAAGGTAGGCAGTCGTCCCAAGAATCTGATCGATCTAGGTGTCTGGGACGACCCAGATGCCTATGATGCCTCCTATAAGAACCTGAGCGATTGGGGCGAAAAGCGTTGGGCCACGCCCGGCGTGATTCGTGACGGTGAACTGATCACCACGCGCCTACAGGATATCAACATTGGCATGGAGGAGTTTGTCGAGCACTCGTATTATGAAAATTGGGACGGCCATCGCTTCAAGACCGACCCGCTGGGTGCGCCATTAAGCCCCTATCATGCCTGGAACAAGGAGACCAAACCGAAGCCCGGCGGCCAGAACTGGAAGGAACGCTACACGTGGGATACAGCCCCGCGCTGGGATCGGACAACGATGGAGGCGGGTGCCTATGCTCGCCTGTGGAACACGGCTGTAGCCGACAAGCTGCACTGGAACCGCTACCTTGAGGCGACCGGTACGAGTCTGCGCATTCATGTTCCTAAGGCCGGCAAACTCCCGGCGGCGCACCTGGAATGGCATGTGCCGCAAGATTGGAACGCCTTCGAGCGTAATCGTGGACGGGCCTACTGTATCGCCTATACGACGATGGTGGCGATGGACAACTGGCAGATCGGCATGGATTTGCTCAAGCAGGGCAAGACGCGCGTCAGCACGGATTTTGAACTTCCGCGTCGGGGTATGCAGATCGGTGCGGGCTTCTGGGGCGCGGGGCGTGGCTATCTGACGCACCACATGGTGGTCGAAAACGGCGCGATCTCGAACTACCAGATCAATACACCATCGACGATCAACGCCTCGCCGCGCGATCCCTGGGGCAATCCGGGGGCTTACGAGGAAGCTGTCATGAACACACCCATCCTGGAGACCTTCTCGAAAGCCGAGGACTACAGAGGCATCGATATTCTGCGCACGATCCGCAGCTTCGATCCCTGTATGCCCTGCACGACGCACATTCACGTAGACGGGACGGACAGGGTGATCTCGCGCGAGATCAATACGTGTGCCTGTGGTATCGATGAGTAACGGGACGATGCGCGTTTTCATTGGCGCGGTGGGCTATACCAACCTGCGCGATCTGTCGGTTGGACTGAAAGTGCTGGAGGACCTACAGAAGTTAGAGTGGCCTGACGGAGTTGAAATTGATGATCTCAGCCCCGGCGGCCCTATCGCTGCCGTCCACCGCTTTCGGGATGACCCGCTCTACGACCGGGTCATCCTGGTCGGCGCTGTGGGGCGGTCCCGCGTGCCAGGGCAGATCTATTGCTACCGGTGGGATGGTTCCTTGCCCAGCAAGGACGAGATCCAGATGCGAGTTTCGGAAGGTGTAACTGGCGTCATTAGCCTGGACAATCTCCTAATCGTCGGCGGCTACTTCGGTATCTGGCCGCCCGACATGGTACTTGTGGAGATCGAGCCGTGCGATGAAGACTGGGGGTCAGATTTCAGCGAGCCTGTACAGAGTGCCATCGGTTCAATGATTCAGGCGGTACAATTGGCAGCAATTGTACCGTTAGATGGCCTGTCAACGAGTCCTCACACGGTATGGGAAGCTACATTCCTGTCTACGTGAACAGGATTTGTCGGACGGGATTGCTTTTCTTGTCTTTTCTTTTTCTCGGAGTGCAACGTAGAAATGTAATTGATGCATGATGCGGAGGTACGATTATGCAGCAGCAGCGCGAAGATCAGGTAGACCAGTTGCAGCCTCTAGATGAACTGTACTGGCGCGACGAGATCTTGCAGGTCATGTACTGGTACAGGGGGGAGGGTTTTGGCGAGAGTGTCAGTGTGCGAGACCTCCGCACCTTCTTGCCCGCCGATGAACTCCTGCTGGCCTCACAGATGGAACGTATGGTCGTTGATGGCTACCTGGTGCGCAACGATGATACTCCCTCACCCCACTACGCTTTCACTGACTATGGAGCCAGAGAAGGAGGGCGACGCTTCGCCGACGAGTTCTCTGACATCACTATGCAAGGACACGGCGAATGCGGCCCTGATTGTCCACACTGCAAGGGGATTGCACGCGATAAATGCGTGCATTGCAGCGCTGCGTAGGCACTGCAATGCAGACAGTGAATGTGCAATTGCGAAAAAGGAAGAAGCTGTGACAGATCAATTGCCAGCCAGTCAAGAGCCGGATCAGTCTCTCGATCAGATCACGCAGAGGCTGGATAGCCTGGTGCAGGTATTTGAGCAGCACCCGATTATCCAGGTACGTGAAGAAGCGATGGAGATGCTGGGTCTGATTGATGCGCTGCACCGGACTGGCATCCAACGCCTGGTTGAGGCACTGCGGAATCAAGGAACAGAAGTACTCGATCAGGTACTGAAGGACCCGGCTGCCGAGATGCTATTGACGCTCTATGACTTGATGCCACCTGAACCGCAAGCGCAGGTAGAGTCGGTGCTAGAGGAACTGGGTCCTTCTATCGCTGCCTATGGCTACACAGTCGAGGTACTCGATGTAGTTGATGGGGTGGTACAGCTCTGTCTGAGCGGTTCTGGCAACGATGTCGCTAGCTCGAAACAGGTGCTCTTGCCTGAAATAGAGAAGGCATTGCGCGAGAGCCTCTCCTGGTTCCGCTCAATAGAAATGCGCGAACCGGTCAAAACTCCCCACTCCGGCAGCAGAGGTTTTATTCCGCTCCAGCAGGTAGGTCCGGTCGTGCGCACGATCAAACGTCCCGTGTTTACTCCCGTGGCCCCGATTGAATCGCTTCAGCCCGGCACCCTCAAAGGTGTTGAGGCGGGGGGAATACGCATCTTGCTCTGCAACCTGGAGGGCGAGGTCTACGCGTACCGCAATGCCTGTCAGGGTTCCGTGTTGCCACTTGATGTGGGTGAACTCAAGGGTCACACTCTCCATTGCCCCTGGCACAACAACTGCCTCTACGATATCCGCACGGGCAAGCACCTGGATGGCGGTACTGGTCGGCTACAGGTGATACCAGCGACGATTCGCGACGGGATGATCCAGCTCGCGCTCAACGTTGAGTCTGTGCCAATGAACGTATTACAGGCACCTGGTAAAGCGGGTGGAGGGAGGACGAGTTGACGGACACGGCAAGACCGGGCAATGGACGGCACATACTCGTCGCGGGTGTCGGCAATGTACTCCACGGAGACGATGCCTACGGCGTCGCGGTGGTGCAGCGACTGGCACTGCGGCCTGACCTTCCTCCTGCCGTCAAAGTCGTAGAGATAGGCATCGGCGGCATCAGCCTGGTGCAGGAATTGTTCGACGGCTACGATGTGCTCATGATCGTCGATGCGGTGGAGCGCGATGGCGCACCGGGAACGATTTTTTTGTTGGAGCCGCAGGTGCCAGACCTGGCGCAGTGGCCGCATGAACAGCGCCAGGATTTCCTCGCTAATATGCATATGACGACACCCTCGCGGGCACTGATCCTGGCAAGAGCATTGGGTACACTTCCACCGTCCGTCTATATGCTGGGTTGTCAGCCAACAACGTATGATGAACTCGTCATCGGCCTGAGTCCGCCTGTGGAGCGTGCAGTGGAGTTGAGCGTCGAGCGGCTGATCGGCGAGCTCACGAAGCTCACCACTGCGCCGACTGGCGGCAAACTCAGCCAGATGTTATAGAAGGAGCTAGAGAGCGTTTTCGTCTTTGCCCTCGAACGAGCAAGAATTTGATATCACATTGCCGCATAAATGAAAGGAGTGATGTAAATGAGTCGTTTACTAAAAGGCATCCTTATCGGCTTTGGTATAGGTATTGGCATCGCTCTATTTATAGCACTGATGCGCAGTGAAGAGATGCGCCATCAATTGCGTACACGTTATGATGGGTTGCGGAAGTTTCTTCCTGAAAGTGAACAGTTGAAGCAATCCGGGCAACAGGTCGCTGAACGTGTCTCACAGACAGCTAGCAAGTTGAAAGAATCTGCGCAACAGGTAGTGACAAAGGTGCGAGAGACCGGAAGTACTCCAGGTGATATAGCACAGCAATCTGCTGGAGAAGTGAAACAAACAGGACAGGATATTGTCGGCACCATAGACGAGACTACAAAGTCAATGCAGCAGGGTGAGTAGTACGGCGGCTCCGATGAGACGTTAGCTAAAAAAGGCAAAGCGAGCGGGAATGGATAAATCGATCGTTCAAACACGCAAATCGGTAGAGCCGAGGCCCATAGTTGACCCGACGAAGTGCTACTTCTGCGGCGGAAAGGTAACGGCGAAGTGCGTAACCTGCCGGGTACCCGTGTGTGATGACCATCTGCGGGAGACGCACCGATGTGAGTTGTTTAGTGAGCCGATAACGACTCTCTGTCTTGAATGTGCAGCTTTTACAAGTCACTGGTAAAACCTCATCAGCCGAAAGGGAGCAAGCCATGGAGTACATTGAAGATGTCACACTGTTTCAGCAAGGCGTCGGAGCGACGGCGGAAGCACGTCTGGTTCCTCTACAGCCGCTGATCGAGTATTATGAGCGCGAGATGGGGGAACTGGCGGGACGGCTGATGATCGCGACATCCTTTCTGGGCGATGTGCAACTTATGCCTGGCTGGTCGGAGCTTTCGCCTGAATTCCGCCTGTCAGTTGAGCAGGCCCAGGCGCTGGTTGTCTCGGTGATGGTGCGCATACTGAACGGGCAGGAAGGAGCGGGGTGCGGCTGTAAGGACGATAGCGGCCAGACCGCCGAATTGCAGCGATTTCTTGATTCCTTACCACGGAGGGAGTAGGAGAAGCATGCTGGCTGTTACAACGCGCAACAAGCTCCGGAGCGGACGCTATAGCTTGCCGATGATACGGGCGCGGGGCTATGTTCGTGAGCAACTGGCAACCACGAATGGCTTGATCCGCTACGTCAGCGCAATCGCCAGCCCCACCGAGTTCCTGACCATGACTGTCTGGGAGAACCGACAGGCCATGTTCAACTTTATGAGTTCAGGTGCTCATCAGGAGTTCATGTGGATGTTTTCGCGCTGGTCGGCATCGTTCTGGAGCATGCGCTGGATACCCACCGATGCAGAAGATGGTGCGTGGGAGGGACTTTCGCTCGGAAGTCATTTAGAATCGGACGAATGGCAGAGGAATGACGCACGGCCACAAGTTCCTCAGTTGCCGTTGCTGGAGCAGCAACCGGGAAGGATATCCGGAGGTCGCCTGACTGATCCGAGCAATTGTGATGTCTATGCCATCACCGCGCTGGTTGAGGTGTCCAGCCCCGAACACTACTGGAAGTTGCTGAGGATAGTGCAAGAGTTTCGCCGCAAGGCAGACCACGCTCAACTGTTGCGCTGGAATGTTGCTACCATCGGACCACGTACCTTCTGGATTTTGAGTCTGTGGCGGAATGCCTCTGGAAGACCCACCGATGCTGTTCAGGTATTTCGTCAGCGTCTGGGTGCCAGTTGGACCATGTGCTGGGAGGCCGGTGAATATGAAATTGGGAACTGGAATGGAATGCGTCTGCGTCAGTTGGCCTCAGCACGTACTCGTCAGCAACGGGCGGTTGTTGAAACCACTGAGATGCCTTGAAGGAGGTGACACATGTGTTTTGGAATACCGGGGCAAATCGTCGAAATTGTCGATGCTGAAAAGCACATTGGACGGGTGGAGGTCCTGGGTAGCACACGCACGGTGCAGATCGGCATTCTGGCTCCCGACGAAGTTCAGATCGGCAAATGGGTGCTGGTCAATGCAGGTCTGGCGGTCAGCTTTCTGGAAGCGGATGAGGCGTTTCAACTCTTGCAATTCCTCAAGGAATTAGATCAACAATTCGAGGAGGTACAATCATGAAGATATCTCAGCGTCAAGGTATCATGTTAGCACTCGGAGCTGCTATCGTGAGCGGCATTTCAATCTACGTCAACAAATTTGGCGTGGCACAGATCAGCAATCCCTTCATTTACACGACGATCAAGAACAGTGTCGTCGTAGTCGGATTGCTAGCGGGTGTGGGATTATTGGCCAGTTGGAAGGAATTGCGGGGCTTGACGCCGCTCCGATGGCTGGCCTGGATCGGCCTGGGAATCATCGGCGGCGGAATACCTTTCCTCTTATTCTTCCAGGGCCTGACCACTGCTTCAGCAGCAAGCGCGGCCCTTATTCAAAAATCGCTCTTTATCTGGGTAGCCCTGCTCGCGTTGCCGTTTCTCAGGGAGCGTATGGGTTGGTGGCAGATGCTGGGGCTGGCCGTTCTCGCGGTCGGTCAATTGCTTCTTCAGCCGCTCACAGGCTGGGGTGGTTGGAGCATGGGCGACACATTGATCTTGATCGCGACAATGCTCTGGGCTATAGAGACCATTCTCGCCAAAAAAGTGCTGGGATGGATGAGTCCGCAGACTGCCGCGCTGGGTCGAATGGGCATTGGTGCCCTGGTGATGTGGGTATTCCTGGCCTCCACCGGACACGCGGAGACGGCGTTCACGCTGAACGGTACGCAGTGGTTCTGGGTCGTGATCACGGCAGTCTTTCTCATGGCCTATGTGTGGACGTGGTACGGTGCGCTCAAATTAGCACCGGCGACGGTAGTGACAAGCGTTCTCACCATCGGAGCCATCGTCACCATCTTGCTTTCCGCCGTGTTTGATCGACATGCGGCTACCGCTCCGCAGCTCGTTGCGATGGCGTTGCTGGTGTTGGGCGCGGTCCTGTTTGTGCTTCCATCCCGACGACGGTGGCATCTGGTGTCGGAGGCGGCATGATACCGGAAGCAGATGCCCGAATGTTACCACCCGATAGCCGGTTATTAGACGGTCCACAACTTTTTGCTCGTTATGGCTTTATGCCAAACCGGCTCACCTACTGTGGTCCTAATGATAATCGTGAGTTGTTCGACTACTGTGTGGCGGACGTCACGGACGCTGGTTTACTGGGCCTGCTGCGCAAATTTACTGGTGCCATGCCGTACCTGCGATTGATCGCCGAGTGCAACGCGCTTCTTGATCCGTTTGACGTGCGCGTGGTCGAAGCCTACTGGCTGGGGAATGACCTCTTGCAGGGGGTTGAGGCGCGTGCTTTGTACGACTCACTGCGTGAGCGGTTTGGCCGCGAGCTGCGCCCCCGTGATCTCGAACTTGTGTTAGGCAAGGCACCCGCAGGGGCGCACCCGCATCACAGCTTTCATGTCCTGGAGGTGTGTCCGCGCAATGGGTGGCCGCAGGCACTCTCGTTCATGGATAATTGTCGCATCAGCTGGGGCAAAGTGGTTGCACTGGATGGGAGTACGCTGACCGTCGAAGTGATGCCGTTGGTGATCGCTGGCCATCAGCTCGTGTTAGGCACGCCAGAGCGTCGCACCATCAACCGGGAATTTGATGGGAATGGTTTCGTCAGCGCGGCCCAAATTGGTGAGTGGGTTTCAATCCACTGGGGTTGGGCATGTCAGGTGCTTTCGCCGCGCCAGGTGGCCAATCTCGAGCGATGGACACGCTATCATCTCGATATCGTGAATGCGACGTTGTAGGGAGTAACAGAAGCTTTATGGATACAGCTGTTGAGCATTGGAACGCATTGATCGAAGCACGGGCAGAACAAATGGAAGCTGCCTTTGCACGTCTAGGGCGCACCAGTGCCGATTACTAGGACCGACGGGCAGGCTGGTTTCATCGCTCGACGAGGGATTCTGCTGCTAACGATCCTCTCTTCCTCAAGTTACAGCGTGAACTTACCCCACAGACAACTCTGCTGGATGTTGGCGCGGGCACAGGGCGCTTTACACTCGCGCTCGCGCCACTGGTACGGCACATCACCGCAGTTGAGCCTAATGCCGCGATGCTGGACTACCTCCGCCGTGGTGCAAGAGAAGAGGGATTCACCAATGTCTCCTTTGTGCAGGCTACCTGGCAGGATGCCCCCGACAGTCTCCAGGCCGACATAGTGATCTGTAGCCACGTGCTGTACGCGGTAACTACTCAGGTACCCTTCTCAAGTCGCCTCTAAAGCCAGACGATTTAAAGGCGACAATAACGAGAATATATCATAATCTGGCCTGAGAAGGGCTTTCACTACGAGACCCACCTGAGTAGTTACGGGCTTACCTTGCCTCTCTCACCGACGGCTTACCATTTAAGCTTCATAAGAAAGCTACGCCTGTTAAAGTACACCCTTTCCCACAGCTTAGGAAGCGTATTCAGGCACACTATAGACCCTCCAAAATGACAGCAAAACCCACAACTTACAGCGAACACTCGTGAACAATGGCGAACAAAAGAACCTATCTCCAAAAATGTTTAACCCAACTGAACGAGCCTGGAAGCACGGCTCAGTTGAATATATTCCACCTGGCTAAAGTATTTAATCTACCTCATCCTTTCCTTAGAAAATGATGAGTCTACATTAGAGAATGCTGAAACTTTTTATTGTTGACTTGTTATGCTCTAGAATGGCTGGTATTCTTATCCTGTGAGGTACAGTTTCCACTTGTACAAGCGTGCAAGATGGCGATAACCACCACAGTTTAGACGTATGTCGTTGTTGGTCAATGAACTAACTGTATTTCGCTGAAACATAAGGTACAATTAAGTTTTTCATTGAATTTGAAATTAACACAAAGGAGAGCACACATGCAAGCACAAAAAGGTCGTGGCCGCGGATTTGCCTCAATGAGTCCTGAGAAGAAGCGCGAGATTGCCAGTAAAGGTGGGAAGGCTGCTCATTCATTGGGTACTGCCCACAAGTGGACAAGCGAAGAGGCCCAGGCTGCAGGACGCAAAGGTGGCTCGATCAGTCGCCGTCGCCCAAAGAGTGGTATTCAAGCGTAGAACGTTTGTTAGTGAGAAAAAGGCTGGCTCCTAGAGTGCCAGCCTTTTTTGTGTATTGAACATCTGCAACGAACATCTGCAACGAATCTGTTTAGGGTAATGATACATAACTGATCGGGTCGACC
>JADEYI010000934.1_pt1 | contig 28214 bp, 11 predicted proteins | sample 8542331 | NCBI WGS metagenome assembly JADEYI01 (sample SAMN16510988, study PRJNA670497) | mine drainage metagenome | isolation source: biofilm near Copperflume 1 | place: Germany: Marsberg coppermine Kilianstollen | collected 2018-02 | reverse complement strand
AAATGTTGTGAAGTAGGGTAGGGGAAATCCTTTTTTTTTGCCCATATCCTACCTTAAATGCTAAATCAATCCTTGCAGAAGAAATCGAAAAAGCTAAATTTACTTCCTGTCGGAATTCCGAACATATGGTTATCAAAAGTTCGTAGGCGTTGCTATGGAAATCCTTTTTTGTTTTTGAACAGGGGTTCTCCTTGCTCGCCGAATTTGTTGTTTTTCTATTCTAACTTTTTTCGCTACTGACATTTTCTTTTTACCTCTTTTTGTTTTACGATCTGTTTCATGAACAACTCTTTGATCAAGAGTTAGTTTTGTGGCGTCCTCATTATCAAGTTTTTTTACTTGTGTTTGAGCGAAAGCACCTTGCAAAGCCATCGTGAGAAAAAATAGAACTAGCTTAGATTTCATTTTTTTTGTTAAAATAAAAATCATATTCTAAAAAAGTCAATCAGAAAGATGTACAAAAAATGATTGGAGCGACATTTGTAGCACTGGTGAGGTGAGTCTTCCCTGGTGACGTAAAAAAGTATTTTGTTTCATCATTTAAGTCGTTTACGAATTGTGCTCTTTCCTTTTTTAGAATCTCGGAGATCTTTGTCAAAGATATATCCAACAGAAAAATTTAATACTTTTAAATTGAATTTAAGACTTTGTTGACCTTGAAATACTAAATTATTCCACGATGCGCTTTGACTGTTTCCCAAATAGGTTTGTCCCCATGTTAAGCGCAACTCAGTTAAAAGGCGTTGATTTTTTTTTGTGGTGGCTGTAAAGCCAACCCCAAGGTTTAGACCAAATAGCCATCGGTTTTCATTATTGATGTACATTTTATCATAAGCCGTTCCCGGTGGCTTATCAAAGACCATGGTGTATTTTTGAGTTATTCCAAATTCTGTATCAATTCGTCCCCTGCCGCTAAGCCAATAATTGATATTAGGACCAAAATTCACAAACCAGTTCGTTGGAATATTTTCTTTTATCTTCAGTCTAAAGGTTTTTCGTATACCCATAGATAGTTCAATGAAATTATAGGTGCTAATATTTTTGTGAGATCCGATGGTGGTAAACGAAATTGCTCGACCTTGCTGCGTGAATCCCACTTCTGAAACGAAGGCGTATTTTCTCTTTAGCGGAAAAATAATCAATCCCGCAATTGAAAAACCAGGTTTAATCATTGATGTTGTGTTCTGGTGATCTAAAGCGTTGGCAAAATTAGGATAAGCCATTAGCAAGCCTGCTTTCGCACCGAGGGAGAACTTTTGAGCTTGTAACTTTCCAAAGCAAACGAATGCAGCGAGAAAAATGATTAGATATCGGCATCGCATTTAATCGCAATATTGCCTAAATTTTTATGAAAGAAAAAGCATCCCAACAAAAAGCCGAATCGTTTTATCCCTATTGACTAATCCGTACAGTGTCAATGTTGGTAACATTTCCAAGTGTTACGTTTACATTACTGATCCCCATTGCTTGGTAGCCTGATTTTGGAGAAAACCAAACCGTATAAGCCCCCGGCACTACGCCATTTATTAAAAACTTTCCAGTGAAAGGATCGGTGTATGTAGATGCAATAGTATCTTGTCCGTTAATAACAAACACTGCGGGTGTGGAAGTCATCGGTGTAACTATACCCTTAATAGCTCCGCTTTCTGCCTCTACCGCTGAACGAATAACTGGCTTAAGATTAAACTTTCCGCTTCCCGTGAGGACAATGGATCGAGCAGCATCAAAATCGAGTATTATTTTATAGGTGATACCTGCTTTCAGTGTTGTATGAACCTGAATCTTTAATCCAGATTGCTGACCGCTCGGTGTGTTGAGCGCGAAGGGTTGACCTGAAACATTGACTGTATTATTACTTCCAAGGATTAGACGAAGTTGAGAAACTTGCCCCTCAGGCAATTGAATGTTACCTAATAAAGTATCTAGACCATTGGTCAACTTAAGTAAATTGTAAACACCTTTCTTTATATTTAGAGATTTCCAACCGGAAGAGGCGCTAGAGCTGTCAGTATTTACCTGAACACCTTCGATATCGATATTAACTTCTTTAAAATCGCCAGGGGCATCCGATAGCCTAACCTGCAAGTTGGCAGTTTGTGCAGATTCTTTGGAGCAACCCATAAATGCAAACAATATTGGTAATAAGCCAGCAGCACATTTCATTTGATTCTTCATAACTTTATCCTTAAATCTTTTTTGTAGCAAAAATATGTGTTTAAATGAATGACTAGTTTTATTTGGACGACTTGACGAGCCGCTCACCGATATTTTTAAATAGAAAAGGATATTTTCCTTTATCTTTCGAAAACCTATGAAGCTTTTCTCTCCTTTTGCGAAAATAATTGTTATACTATCCTCAATTTCTTCGAGTGGGTTTAGCCAAGACATATCTAATTTCACTCAATTTTTTATTAATCCTTATACTTTAAACCCATCTTATGCCGGTATTGAAGGAAGAACTGCGCTGTTTGTGGGTTATCGCAAACAATGGACTTCTATAAATGGAGCCCCTGTGATTCAAAATTTCTCCCTACACACGCCAATCAATAAAAACCTGAATTTTGGCTTTGGTTTAGCCAGTGACAAAAGGGGAATCACCCAGGTCTCCTCTGCTTTGGCCACAATTGGTTACGCAGCCGCGTTGGATGAGAATTCTTCTCTCCGGTTTGGTCTTTCAGTGGGGTATGGTTATAATAGCGTTGATTTGTCATCTGTTGGAAATATCAATGACCCCGTACTGGCGAATCTGATGACTAAAAACTCTTTCCTGATTGGTAATGCAGGTCTTTCCTTTCAGCATAAAACGTTTAATATCGGTGCTGCAATGCCCAATATATTTCAATCTATCTATTTAAGCAAAGATGCCTTTACCATTACCGCGCTGAAACCTTTTCAAGCCTTGATTATCCATGCCAGTAATCGATTTTATTTCAACAATGATCAAAATGTATTTGAGCCCTATCTTATTTATCGACTGAATGGCCCTTTGCCTTCGCAATTGGAAGCTGCTGCTGTGGTTCATCTTCAGCATGCCGTATGGGTTGGCGCATCGTATAAACAACAGTTTGGCATTTCAGGATTAATGGGTTTTAAAATTAAGAATCAATTTGCTGTTGGATTCTCGTACAGTATAAAAAATGGTGGACTGAATCAGATCCCTGCACCGTCTTATGAACTTCAATTAGGATATTTGGCTGGTAATCGAAAAAAAGATTCCAATGCTTATTCTTTTGTGAACACTGAAAAAGAAAAAAGACATAGAAAAACTGCTGCACAGATTGCTTCTGAGCGGAAAAAACAGCAAGCTATTTTAGAGAATAAACTGGCAGATGATAAAAAGAAACAGGAAGCGCTTTTGGCAAAACAAAAATCACAGACTAAGCCAACGATACAAACACCAGCGGCCAATACGGCCACACAAATTACAAAATCAGATAAGCAGCCGGCCTCTGCTCAAACCATAAATCCCGCTGTCAAAATAGAGGAAAAGCAAGCAGTCCAAGCAGTTAATCAACCGGCCATTAAAGAGACAGATAAAGTGCCTCAAAAGACAGAAGAACGAAGGGACACAACTCACGGCGGGGCTCGGTTTAAAACAAGAACTGACTTGATGGTAGTCGTTGAAGTTGGAAAAGATGCTCAGCATTTAGAGGAGCAGGAAAAATTGAAGAGACTTGAGACACATGCGGCAGACCCCGATGAAGAACACAATAACGAGGTTGTCCATCTTCATGCTGAGCGTCATGAATTCGCCAAGAAGGGAGCCCATCAGGAGGAATTGGATTTCGGAACCTATGTAATTGCAGGTGTTTTTAGGAGCAGAGACAATGCCGAAAACTTTAGTAAAGGTCTCAGTAAAATGTCTTTTAGAGCGAATTTTGGTTTCCTAACAACCAAAAACCTGTGGTACGTTTACATTTTCAAAACAGATGAAATCGAATCGGCCAAAGCGGCACGGGACAAATTTAGAAAGATGAAAATCTTCAGAGACTCTTGGTTAATGACCGTACATGATGGGACAAATATAAAGTAGCAATGAAAAAAAGTGCACATCAAAGCCATTTCATGAAAACTTGCTTTTGGGTTTTGTTTCTTTTGTTCTTGACCTTTTGCGTAAAGGCGCAATCTCCTGTGATTAATGATTTCGCTCCATCGGTCTCATCATCTCAGCAAAAAATTGTCATCACAGGTACAGGGTTTAACGCTGCCCCCTCACAATTAAATGTTTGGTTTGATCATGTCAAAGGGAAAATCGTTTCTTCTTCTCCCTTTTCAATTCAAGTCGTAGCTCCTCCACAAGCTAGATTTTCTAATATTGAGGTGATCAACTTGAGTAATAATTTGTCTACAAAATCTTCAGTGAAATTTCAACCCAGCTATGGCGGCACCTCATTTGATGTCACTAAAATTTCCACAACTTATACAAATACAGATGTCACCGAACTTTTTGATATTGCCAGCAGCGATTTTGATTTAGATGGAAAACCAGATTTGTTGGCGAGTAAAACCACAGGTACCAATACGGGAGTTTTTGCGACAGACCTTGTGATTTATCAAAACCAGAGCACGGGCATTGGTAATATAAATTTTGGAAAATTCAATCAAAGTAACCTTCCTGTTTTGAACGTAACTGCCGCAACCGCCAATGTAGCGGCCGGGGATCTCAATGGTGATGGAAAACCTGACATTGTTGCCGCACGGACAGGGTCTAACTTAAACGAGGTATTTATTTTACGCAATACCAATACGGTGGTGGGGACATTGTCATTTGCGCCTTTGCAAAAGGTATTCCTTAATGCGGGTCAATCGGCTGCTCGGATATCGATTCGTGATTTGAATCAAGATGGAAAGCCGGAACTCATTGTCAGTAATTCTTTTGACGACTTGAATCCAGCTACGGATAATCAAATTTTTGTTTTCCCAAATCAAAGTACTTCAAGCGCTATCGTGTTTGGAGCACCTACGGTGCTGACGGTCAATGGTGCAAGTAGCACATTTGGAATGGACGTTCAGGATTTCGATGGAGACGGTAAACCCGATATCATTTTATTTCAATACCAAACGAGTAATTTATTTATATTTTTGAATAAAAGTTCAGGTAACCTGAGTTTTGCACCCTCCAAACAAATTGCCGTCTCTGGTAGTTTTAATACAGTTACCTCCGCTGATCTGAATAAGGACGGCCTGCTTGACCTGATTGTGACAGCCACACTCGATAACGCGGTACAGATTTTTGTCAATCAATCAACAACCGGGAATATATCATTTGGTGCCCCACAAGTTATCGCCACTTCTGCCGGACCTTGGGGGGTAGATGCCAGCGACATTGATGGAGATGGTGATTTGGATTTTGTAGTCGCGAATCGTAACGAAGCCAAAGTGAATGTATTTAGACAAGATGCATTCCTTACATTTACCCGACTGGATATTGTCACAGCAAAACCTTGCTTTAATTTGAGGGTTGGTGATTATGATGGTGACGGGAAGCCAGACATTGCGGTCACCTCCTTTGCAAACCCTAATTTTTCTGTTGATGTGATCAGAAATGCCAACTGTGTTAGTCCAATGATAACCTCACCATTTACCACGGTATGCAATGGGCAGACCATTTATTTGCATACCACACCCGCTCCGGGTGTTGCGTTTGCTTGGTTCAAAAATGGCTTGGCATACCCACCAAGTGTTCTTGATTCGGCAGCGGTTACCTATGCAGATATTACCCCCCCTGGTTCGGGTACTTTTACAGTAAAGGCAACGGCAGAAGGAGGCACTTGCTCCATTACTTCGCTTGGGTTTGTACTGAACAGTAATACCGGCTCAGCGCCAACTAATCCAACGATAAGTAATAACACACCTTGTTTTGGAAGTGCACTAAATTTATCAACGCCATCAGTGGCGAGCGCTACTTACCAATGGATAGGGCCCAATAGTTTTTCTTCCACTTCACAAAACCCAACCATTAGTCCGGTCAACGATAATAATGCTGGACTTTACTCCTTGCAGGTTACCGTTGGGCAATGCTCTAGCAATGTAATAACGAAACAACTTGATGTGGCTTCTGTCCCCATTCTTCCCGTCACCTCCTCTCCCGCATCAACCGTTTGCTCTGGAACAACCATTACCCTCAACGTGAGTGGGGTTGGCTTTTCGTATCAATGGAACCTAAATGGATCTGCCCTCAGTGGCCAAACTGCATCGTCATTATCGGTAATTCAAGAAGGAAACTATAGCGCTGTTGTTACGGACAACACCACTACTTGCAGCCAGGAGACGACCCCAATTACTATTAGTATGTATGCCGCACCCATAGCAGCCTTTACTTTTTCGACAGCAAATTGTTTAGGGGTGTCCATTACTTTTACTAACCAAACAACTGCTGATTCTAGGGGCACCTTGGTTTATTCATGGAATTTTGGTGACACTCACACCTCGGCTTCTCAAAGCCCCTCCAATACCTATGCAAATGCTGGATCATTTAATCCTTCGTTAATGGTAAGTTACAGTGGTGTTGCAGGTTGTTCTTCTTCGATTAGCAAATCAATAATAGTAAATACACCGGTTGTTCCAGTTATAGCGGCCAGTTTAAATCCTATTTGTTCAGGTGAAACCACAACCCTCTCGATAACCGGCAGCTATTCAAGCATTGCATGGGCGGGTACTACTGGGACCTCAGCAAACCTTGATGTTAGTCAAACGGGGTTGTATAAGGTAAACACAACAGACACAAAAGGGTGTCTTTCGTCAGACTCAATTACCATTAACGCCAAACCAATTTTAACTTTTACTGTGTCCGCAGATACCACCATTAAATCGGGCGATCAGGTAACCTTGTTAGCCTCAGGCGCTGATAGCTATTTGTGGTCTCCAGGAAAGACATTAAGCGATTCGGTGATTGCTAATCCCATCGCAAAGCCTTCATTGACAACGACCTATAACGTTTTAGGTTCAAAGACTGGTTTCTGTGGTTCACGCGATTCCGTGAAAATAACTGTAATTACAACCGGGCAAATCATCAATCCACCGGTTCTTTTTTCACCTAATGGCGATTCTTTCAACGACTTATGGAAGATTCCAGAAACAGATAGTTACCCGGACTGTACCATGACTATATATGATGGACATGGAAGCCAGGTATACCAGCGTAAAGGATACAATAGCGCAAACTATTGGAATGGCACTTATAATGGTACACCTGTACCGGATGGAACTTATTTTTATGTTTTTAGTTGTCCAAATTCGCAAATTGCTACTGGCAGTGTATTAGTGGCGCGATAGATTTTATGACAAAAGTGGTTTTATGATTCGATGTGGCTTTTCAGAATTTTCCTTCTTATTATTACTCTTACTCTTGGTCGGGGGTTCATCGACTTTTGCACAGACGTGTAACACTGGCCCGTGCACAGGTGCTTGTGTCTTTCCAGTCAATGTGGAGAAAGGCTGTAATTGCTTTGATGGCAAGGACAATGATGGTAATGGACTTATCGACTCTGCCGATCCGACTTGCGCCAGCTATTATGGATTGACTTTTGTAGGAGCAGGCTCCAATTGCAGTATAACGCCTCCTAGTGCGAATAGTGGCTTTGCTAACATGGCCGCTCCTCAAACCTCTTCCCAAAATACGGCAGACACCCCTTCTAAGATTTCAGTGGGAGACATGAATGGAGATGGTGTACCTGATGCCGTGGTAACTTCAAAATGGAATAGTACCATTCAGGTAGTGGCAACTGCAACCGCTAGCGGTTTCAGTCCGGGCAACATTATGGGAGACTACACCACTCCAGGCTCAAAGATCTTTCCGAAAGCGGGAAGCAATTACGTATTCGAGCATGAAACGGCCATCGCGGATATTAATAAAGACGGAATCGGTGAGATGTATGCCATAGCAAGTTATCGCGGTGGAAGTCCTAATAATCCACCAACAGAATATTTTTTAACCGGCTTTGAATATGCTTCGGGCAAAGGAGCGCTTATTCCTTTATTTAATGCAGTGGATTTGGGCTCAGTTCGTCCAGGCAGCATGGGCATTGCTGATTTTGATGGTGATGGGAAAGCCGAAATTTATTTGAGAAATCAAATATATGCGGCGGAGTCGGGGGTGAAGCTCGCCGATGGAGGAGGAAATTGGTTGACCGAGATTAGCTCAGGGCCTGTCGCAGTTAATTTGCTTGGGGACAATAAATTGGAATTGGTTTGCGGTAATTTTATTTATACTGTACCCAGTCTTGCTTCACGAACCCTTCAAACATTAACGGTTGCAAAAGATCTAAATTCATTGGGATTAGGACCACACTATTATCCAAAGGGATATAATGACGTAAATCAATATGGTCATGATCAGGTGAGTACCACGAGCACAGCGGATCTGGATGCTGACGGCTTTATGGATGTGGTCATTACCGGATCGGTTAATTGTTCTGGAAATGAAGCTGTTCCTTGCGCGAATAATATCACTACTATATTTTATTGGAATGTCCAAAAAAATACACTTGCAACCTATGCACCCTCAGATCCAGTGTACCCTGCCAACGGCTGGATTTGGGGAACAGGCAGAGTGAACCTGGATGATGCAAATGGAGATGGAAAACTTGACTTAGTTTTTGTTGCTGGAGCTCAAATTTTTTGTTTGACACCAGATGCTACTGGCGCAACGCTTGTCAAGCAATGGGTCAGGACAATCAATGACAATCCCGGCGTTCTTTCTCTAACCATCTATGATTTTAATAATGACGGTAATCCGGAGGTGGTTTATCGCGATGCGCAGCAGCTTTCTGTGGCTGATGGCAAAACGGGACAAACGACTATTTGGTCTACGACTTGTCAGGCGTATACTTTTACTGAGGGACCGATTGTGGCCGATGTAAATGGCGATGGGAGTACTGATATCTGCATTACCTGTTATACCAGTAATGCTTTCAACCTAGCACATGACACACCACAACAAGAATCGTTGGGACAAACCAGACTTTATTATTCTTCCACAAATTCATGGCTCCCTACGCGACAGATATGGAACCAGCATCCTTATTATGTAACCAATATTACAGATAAGTTGACCCTGCCATTTCCACAACTCAATCCAAGTTTAGTATTTGGAAACGCGCCTTGTCCGAACGGTATCCCCGGTCCCCATCGACCCTTCAATGTTTTTATGGATCAAGTGCCAACGCTTAGCGCTGGTGGCTGCCCAATATTTCCCGCTCCAAATCTTACGTTCTTTGGTGATACGCCTAATCCAAATTGTTTGACTTCCCCCTTGCCTGCCGGTTGTGATACCAATGGCGATGGTGTTTATTCTCCAACAGTAGTCATTACCCCACCAATATGCGGTAATCTGGGAATCCAGGCACAGTTTAATCTTACAAATAATGGTAATTTACCGATTACGGATAATGTTCCAGTCAGTTTTTTTAATGGAGATCCAACTACGAGTCCAACAACCGCAGTAAGACTTTTCAACACTTCCATACCAATTACAAATTTGGCTGTTGGGGCAACCTTCACCTCTCCAATTTATAATTTCAACGGACCAGGTTCTGCTTTTACTTTATTCATCGCCATCTATAACGATGGATCGGTATTGCCGCTTAGTTTTTCTTCGATCAGTAACAAGGACTGTAACATCGCGGATAAAGTTTATTCGGTTCCGATAACCCCAACGCCATTTACAGTTACGGTTTCGAAAGTTTCAGATAACAACAATTGTCCACCCTACAATCCACCTAATACAGGATCATTGCAGGCAAATATCTCAGTGGGAGGAACTGCGGTGGTTGATTTAAGCCCTTATGCTTTTCAATGGTACACCGGAACGACCACCGCCAACCCGATTGCCGGAGCAACCAATTACAATATTACTGGTCTAACAGCTGATGATTATTCTGTAGTCGTGACCAACATCCAGAAGGGCTGCCAAAGTGCTGTAGTAACGGGTACCGTGGGTAATGTCAATGGAGGATTCCCTTCATTTAGCATTACAAAGTTATCGGATCAAACACTTTGTTCACCACCTAACGGTGAATTGTTGGCCGTGGCTGCAGATGGATCAACAGGCTATACCTATACATGGTTGGACACCAATTTGAACCCAATAGGAGTAACAGGGCCAGATGCCAAAAATCTGGTCACCGGAAATTATATTCTGAATATCACCCGAGGCACCTGTACCTATCCCGGTGTCAGGCCACAGCAGTATGTGGGTGGGCCGATCGTGCCTAATGCGCAGGCAGAAACTTTGCAGAATGTATTGGATTGCAATAATCCCAATACAGGGTCGATTCAAGCCGATGCTTTAGATGCCAGCGGTGTAATTCAAAATCCAGCAAACTATACCTTTAATTGGTATTACTACAATAATTCCACCAGTACCCAAGGTAGCATATTGCCCGCGACCTATGGAACGGGACAAACTAGAACAGGCCTCCCGGTAGGTTATTACCAAGCTGTCATTGTTGATAAGACTACACTATGCTCAGCCACTTTATCGCCCGTGACTCAGGTTCAAAGTCAAACGGTAATTCCCGATCCTCCGGTGATAACACAGGTGACACCTCTAACTTCTTGTGATCCAGCCCAACCTAATGGCGCAATGATTGCTAATGTAACTGTAGGAGGAGTACCACAAAGTCCAAATGGTTTTACTTTTCAATGGTTCAAAGGTCAAAACACCTTACCGGGAAATTTGGTGAATACCACTTCGGGGACGAATGGCCAACAAGTAAACCAAGTATCCGGTGGCGGAACCCCATATACGGTTTTGGTTTCTACACCTTTCCATTGCACCGCTAGTGCGTATGCACCCGTCATCGAAAATTTAAATGTACCAATCATTACACCTACCGCTACCCCAAACTCTATTTGTAACCCGGCTTTAGCAAGTAGTCAATACAATGGTACGGTTTCGGCTAGCGTTAGTTTTGCTGGGAGCAATGTTGTGCCGCCCTCTGATCCAAATTATCAATTCACTTGGTACAACGGAGCCACCACGGCAAGCCCAACAATTACAGTAGCTGACAACACCAATCCTGTGTTGTCTAATCTAAAAGATGGATCTTATACCCTCGTGGTAACGCGAACGGATCTTCATTGTACTTCCAGTGCTTCCACCATTGTTGTTAATAATACCACGGTACTTCCAGCGCTTAGCGCTACTTCCACCGGCTCCAATAATTGTGATCCCGCGCTTACACCGGATGGCACAGCCACCGTAGCAGTCACCAATATGGCTGGACCTTTTACCTACCAATGGTATGACGGAAATGCAGTTGGAACCGGAGCATTAGGCGCGGCCAATGACGGCACTTCTGTTACAGCCATCAAAGTTGGCGGGCCAACCGGTGCCCCAAATCCTTATACTGTATTGGTAACCAGTACAGCCACTGGATGTCAAAATAATACTACCCAATTTGTTGCTGACAATAGTATTATTCCTGTGCTTTCTTTTGCCTCCATTGTTCCGAATTCAATTTGCAGTCCTTCAACAAGTTTTAATGGAAGCTTAACGGCTCAGGTTAATAATATTCCTTCAGGTTATACTATTTCAGACTATACCTTCAAATGGTATGATGGTAATTCTAATGCAGCACCCGTTGATGGTACCTCTACTTCAACCTTATTGAATAAATTGGACGCAGGTTTTTACACAGTTGCAGCTAAGAATACATTGACGGGATGCCAATCTGCACCAATCACTAACCAGGTACCAAATGCAAAAATAATTCCGGCACTTGGACCAACATCTACAGGATCTCATAATTGTACTGCAGGGGTAACACCAGATGGGACGGCTTCAGTTTCCATTTCCAATATCCAACCGGGTGATGCTTTCACTTATCAGTGGCACGTGGGTAATACAACTGGAGGTGCTGCGCTTGGTGTGGGAAATAACGGCACTGCCGCTACCGCAACAGCAATTGGTGGACCAATCGGGGCGCCGAATCCTTATACCGTTTTGGTTACCAATACCACAACAGGTTGTACGAATTTCACTACGGCATCAGTTCCTGATAATAGTTTTGTACCCATTTTATCGCTGACACCTTCAGATAATTCAATATGTGATCCAGCCAAGGGTTACAATGGTAGTATTTCCAGCAGTTTTACGGACACCAATGGAGCAGCTGATCTGCACACATATGCCTGGTCAAACGGTAACACCATGGGCAGCATAATAGGTGGCGCTACGTCTTCAACGCTAATTGGTCAGAACGGTGGATTATTTTATACGGCCACGATTACTAATACTACGCTCGGTTGCACTTCGTCACCGGTGACCACGAAAATCAACAACAACCAGGTGTTGCCAACCATTGCCGCAACGCCGACACCTTCTACTAATTGCGTTCCGGCCGGTGCGGCCAATGGATCGATATCTTCTTCGGTGAGCAACGCGGTGGTAGGTGAGACTTTTGCGTACCAATGGTACACGGGGAACACCACTGCAGTGGGAAGTGAGGTATCAAATTCCCCGAACAACGGTAATACGGCCACGGTGGTTCAACTTCAGGGCGGTTCAAACTACACCGTAAGTGTTTACAACAACGTGACTGGTTGCAGCAATACGTTAACACAAATATTGGCGGATAACAGTAGTGTTCCTGTTCTATCCTTGGCGTCTTCTGATAATTCGATATGTGATCCGGCCAAGGGATATAATGGTAGTATTTCCAGCAGTTTTACGGACACCAATGGAGCAGCTGATCCGCACACATATGCCTGGTCAAACGGTAACACCATGGGCAGCATAATAGGTGGCGCTACGTCTTCAACGCTAATTGGTCAGAACGGTGGATTATTTTATACGGCCACGATTACTAATACTACGCTCGGTTGCACTTCGTCACCGGTGACCACGAAAATCAACAACAACCAGGTGTTGCCAACCATTGCCGCAACGCCGACACCTTCTACTAATTGCGTTCCGGCCGGTGCGGCCAATGGATCGATATCTTCTTCGGTGAGCAACGCGGTGGTAGGTGAGACTTTTGCGTACCAATGGTACACGGGGAACACCACTGCAGTGGGAAGTGAGGTATCAAATTCCCCGAACAACGGTAATACGGCCACGGTGGTTCAACTTCAGGGCGGTTCAAACTACACCGTAAGTGTTTACAACAGCGTGACTGGTTGCAGCAATACGTTAACACAGACGCTGACCGATGCTAAGGTGTTGCCAACCTTTATCTTACCAACCACACCAAATACTAAATGCGTTCCCAATCCTAATTATGATGGGACGGCAACAGTCAACGGTCTTAACGATCCAAATGCTATTGGAGGGGATACCTATTCTATAATTTTTTATGGAGGAAACTCAACGGGTTCGCCGGTAGTTCAAAATGGGGTATCAATTGCGCTCATTAACCAAAATCAAGGATTCGTGACCACCACAGTCACCAACGATCGGCTCGGTTGTACTTCAAGCTCGGTGACGTCTGAGATATTAAACCTTCTTACTTACCCGACAATAACGACCGGCTTAGCCAATTCTACCAACTGTTCTGGAGGTACTCCGAATGGTTCTGCTGATGTTATTTCGGTAGCTCAGGCGGGCCCCTATGAGTATCGTTGGTACTCAGGAACGACTGTCGGTGCACCAGGATCATTCATTAATGGCACGTTGACGACAACAAACATAACAGGCATACAAGGTGGATCGGCTGTCGATTATATTGTGCAAGTTACCCTTACCTCTACGGGTTGTGCTGGGACGAGTACAGTGGCAATTCAGGATGCCAGTCAATTGCCTTTGATCACACCTCTTGGTTTTACAGATAATGTTAATTGCAGTGGATCCCCTAACGGAACCGCTTTTGTTAATGCAACAACTCCTTTCACTTACCGGGGAACAACAATTTCCAATCCCTATTCCGGCTTCAATCTGGCTTGGTCCACAGGTGCAACTGTGGACAACATCAACACATTGAGTGCCGGTACTTATACCTTGCAAATTACCGCGGGGGCTGGCAATAGTATTACCAACAATAACGACAATTGTATTTCCAATTTGGCATCGGTTACCATTTTAGATAGCCTGACTTATCCGGTGATAACAGTAACTGAAACGGATCAGACATCGTGTAGTGCTACACCCAATGGATCGCTAACCGCCACTTCAACCGTTGGAGGAGTAGGTGTACCCATAAACTATACGTGGTATAATGGCACGGGGGGTTTCCCTAATCCAACTCACGCCCAGACTGGTGCAAATTCTGGAATTATCAACCAGCTAGCTTCAGGAAGCTACACGGTTCAAGTGGTTACTACCTCAACAGGATGCACAAGCACACAGACGGATAATGTGAAGGATAATGTTGTTTATCCAAGTCTTTCAGTGTCTATTGTAAATAATGTAACGGTTTGCAGTCCTACCCCAGATGGTTCTGTTACTTTTTCGATAGCAAATTTGTCTGCCCCTTCAAAGTATGACCTCTATTATGCATTTACTTCTGCTTTTAGCACTCTCTCTTATCCTACTGTGCCGGATAGTATTTCCAATCCCAATGCCGGAGCACTTACGAAGCGAACGTATACAAATCTAACCAATCAAAGTGCTGTGCCTGCTGGTTATGGTAATTTGATACCAGGCTATCTCACGGCCTTAGTGATTGATGATAATACGGGGTGTCAATCAAATCCTCTTACGCAACAGGTTCTGGATAACACTTCTCAAAATAAAATTAGCATTCTTGGAAAAACACAGGCTGGTTTCTGCGGTGGTAATGGCGGGGGAATTCAAATTTCCGTTAGCGGAAATGTGGGTGCTACTACTTATTCATGGTATCACTCTCCTCCGACAAATACAAATATTAATTTTTTCAATAATCCACCTTCATTTGGAACGCCACTGGTAACAGCCAGTCAAGACTTGGGAGCTCCAACTGGTCTTCCGCTCGCTGGGGTTGATGCTGGTGCTTATACCGTAGTGGTGATCGATGGCAATGGATGTGGTGCTTACCATGTAGATAATGTTCCTTTTGCAAATGTTCCTGTCATCACTATTACCCCAAGTAATATAACAAAATGCATTGCGCCTTTTGATGGAGCTTTAAAAGTGGATGTGTTAGGGGTAAGTGCAACAGGCTATACGATAGAAATATTTAGGGGTAATTCCCCATTGCCAGCAAACAGTATAGGTGGGCCAACTGCTACAACCATTACCCCTCCTCCTTTAAGCATAACGAAGAATGCATTATCAAAGGGTGATTATTATATAGAAGTAATTGATCAATCTCCAGCAAACCAAAACTGTCCTCTGGGAAATCAAATTACACTTAATGAATTGTCGCTTCCTCCAATCATCACTATTAATCAAATTAATCCAAACACATCTTGCACTCCTGGAACAAATGCAGATGGGAGTGTGAAATTAACTGTAGCTGACGATCCAAATGATAAGTATACTGCCAGTACTGGCAATCCGAAGAATTATGAAATCTCTAATATTGTTGCCAATCCTTCAAGTTGGATCGGCCCGATAGCTGTTGGTGTGTCTGGAACTACCGCGGGCCCGATAACTGGCTTTAAACCACAGTCATATTCTATTTCTGTTATGGAGACTATTTCTGGTTGCGCCAATGATGCAACGGTAACAATTCCAGATGTTCAAAATGTACCTAATGTTCTTAATGTGAATATTGTTCCAGAGACAATGTGTTCTAACTCAACCAATGGAAGCGCCACTGTTTCTCTTCAAGGAGGTGAACCGGTTTCCGATTTTGATTTTACCTGGTCAAAGAATAATGATTTAAGTACTCCTGATATTAATCTTAGCCCTGGAGGAGGAGGCACAAATGGTGAGCTAATAAACCAAGCGAAAGATCCAACTTGGCCGATGGGCGTTACGGCTGGCTTAGGAAATGGAGACAGGACTTTCTATGTGCAAGGAATAAAAAATGCTTCTTCAGTCACTGGTGTTGGTTGTCCAACCCAAGTTGTTCAAGTCGTTATCCCAGACCAGCACGTTTCTCCTACCATGAGTCTCTCATCCTTGCCCAATACTTCCTGTGATCCTTTGGTGGGTGAAGGAAGTATTTCCATTACGGCCTCTACGGCCAGTGGCAATCCTTTTGTGAGCGGGGCAAATTATAATTATATTCTTGATCCATTAGGAACTCCGGTTCCGGTGAACAATCAACCCGGAACAACTTCTACTCCATTCAATGCGGTACTGGACGGAACTTGGACAATTCGCGCTACTAACGTTGCAAATGGTTGCAAAGTAGAAAACAACAATACGGTAGGTTCCACCAAATTTGCGCTATCGATTACAAATTTCACTACCCAGGATAAATTCATGTGCAATCCAGATGGTAGCATCAATGTTATAGAGGTTGCAATTGACAGGACAATCACAGGCCAATCTACATTAACATACACCGCAGCGGTCCCCACAGTAAGCAACAATTTTGACTTTCGTTGGTTTAGTGGCTCGCCAGGGACATTCACAACTGGAACGCCATTAAGCGATGGCGTTGGGCCTACAGTAATTTCCACACAAACTCTGGCGGCGGGAAGTGGAGTCGGACAATACTCGGCCATGGGAGCTGGCACCTATTATGTGGTGGCTAGAAGGAAATCGCCACCGAGCGGTGACGCCCCGATTGTCGGTGCAGGATGTGAAACGCCAGCGATCCAGATTAATATTAATGACAAGCACGTCAATCCTGTTGTCACACTTGTTCCATCAAGTGATACATCTTGCGCTGGAATTTTTGAAGGAGGAATTGGTGTGACCATAAGTGATGCCTCCGTGACAATCCCACCCTCAACACCGTATAATTTTAATTATGGCTGGATGAGTACTAGTTCTACAACCCCGGTGGTTGCACCTTCTTATCCGGTTGGAACCAGTAGCTTTCTTGCTTTGCAGAATGGGGATTATTCGTTGACAGCCACCAACAACCAAACTGGCTGCGCTGTTACGGCCAACACCACCATCATAAAAAATCTTACACCTATTTTTGTTACCAACTTTAAAGTAACGCCACAATTTTATTGTAATCCAAGTGGAAATATTTTGATCACTGATATTTCCTACACCAACAGTAAAACAGGAGTAACTGAGTCTGTTTCTGGAGGGAATTTTCCAATTACAAATTTTAATTTCAATTGGAATCGTTCTGGCGTTGGGGCAGTAGGTAGTACTACTCAATCTCTTGATTCATCTGCTGCAAATTATCCAGGCATAGGAGCGGCTATGTATTCTGTTACGGCAACTCGGGCAACGGGTAGCCCAGGAAATGGTTGTATCTCTGCGCCAATTACCATAACCATTTCGGATAAAAGCATGTACCCAAAAATTACCCTTACCCCTTTCAGCAACACCTCATGCATCGCAGCCTCAGAAGGGGAGATCCAGGTGAATGTGACGGATGCCTCGGTAGCGAAAGTGCCAGCCGTATCAATGAATAACTTCGATTACACTTGGATGGCATCGCCTAATCCGATTGCCTCATCACCATCCCTTGGGAATAATGGAAACATGATAAATGATGGCCCTGGTCCCGATCATGATGATGAGATCGGATTGCAAGAAGGTGGATACACCTTGCAAGTGACCAGTGCAGTGACGGGCTGTATCTCAACAGCCAGCACTACAATACTCAAAAACACTACCCCTGTGTTCATCACCAAAAACACCGTAGTGCCTAAGTTTTATTGTAACCCCAGTGGAAACACCGTAATCACCCAGGTGCAATATATAGACCGAACGGGAGCAACGATAACCCCAGCTATTGGAGAGTTTTCTTTTACCTGGACACAGCCCGGAGGAGGAGCTGTCCCAGGCCCGGTGACAACGCCTAACTTAGACTCCCTTAACTTCCCAGGGATCGCGCCTGGTGTTTATCAAGTATTTGCCACGCGATCGCCAGGATTTTCACCTGGGGCGGGTTGTTCATCTGCCCCTTCCAATATCGAAATCAAAGACAAGAGTGTTCTGCCTGTGATTACGCTTACGCCTTTCAGCAACACCTCTTGTAGTGGCGTTTTTGAAGGCGCAATCCAAGTGGACGTGGCGGACGCCTCGGTGGCGAAGAAGTCTCCACCGGCATTGATTGCCGGGCCACCGTGGAGTTACCAATACACTTGGACAGATCCTTTGGGTGCAGGGTTAGTCTTACCTACACCGAATCCTGATCCAGCAAAAAACGGAATTGCTAATTTGTACCAAAACTTACAGGATGGAACGTATCAAGTGTCTGTTCAAAATAACATCACGACTTGTTTGATGACAGCCACAACTGTTATTATCAAAAATGCGACCCCGGTATTCACACAATTAGTAACCCCAACCAATCAAGTGCTTTGTGGGCCTGATGGAAAATTAGTCGTCAACGAAGTGAGAGTTGTTGACCGCAATGGCAATGTTAAAAGCAGTTTATCAGATTTTCCAATTAGTGATTTTGTTTTCACTTATGATCAAAACGCAATAGGTAACGCGGTACTGGGCCCGAACTCAACAGCGACCCAATTGGATAATGCAAATTTCCCCACGATTGGGGCGGCCACCTATTTTGTCACAGCAACCCGACAAACCGGAACTCCTGGAAGTGGTTGTTCATCATCCCCATATAAAGTAGATATTCTTAATAAGCAGATTTTTCCAGTGGTCTCGCTTACTCCGTTGGCCAATACGTCTTGTGATCCTAGTTTTTTTGAAGGTGAAATTCAAGTGAATGTTTCCGATGGCTCTGTCAATCTCCCTGCGCCATTGGCAGGCGCTCCTTTCCTTTATAATTATACCTGGACTGCTTCTGCCTCTGCTGTGACATTGCCAGCGGGCACAATTACATTGAATAATAATGGGAATGGAAGTTCTACTGATGGGGACAGGGATAACCCAACCGGATTGAAGGAAGGAGCGTACACTGTTTCCGTAACTAACAATCAAACTAGTTGCGTCTCAACCGGCACTACCACCATATTCAGAAACTCTACTCCAGTTTTCACCCAATCCGTAGTTCCTACTAATCAGATTCTTTGTAACCCTGATGGCTCCTTACTTGTGCAAGAAGTGAAAGTAATTGACCGAAATGGAAATACAGAGGTCTTCAATTCTGGCTCAACACCAAACATTAGTGATTTTGTATTCACCTACAGCCGAAACACAATCGGCAATACGGTGCTGGGTCCTAATTCTCCCTTGCTTCAATTGGATAAAACGGACTATCCTGCTATCGGCTTTGATATCTACTACGTGGTCGCTACGCGACAAACCGGCAGCCCTGGTTTAGGCTGTGCATCTGCCCCGTATGAAGTTCAAATTCTAGACAAGCGATTATTCCCTCAAGTTTCATTCACAGCTATTGAAAATTCGAGTTGTAATTCAGCTAAACCGAATGGCTCAGTAACGGCTAGTGCTTCAGAGCAAAACGGCACTAATACGGATCCTTATACTTTTGCCTGGACATTAAATGCTAATCCTATTGGTCCATTAGCACCAAATCCAACTCAAACCAATACCTCACCCCAGAGCGTAATTACCAATGCCGTGGATGGTACTTATGTAGTAACAGCAACGAATACCAACACAGGGTGTCCGCTTGATGCTTCCTTCAACTTGCAATTAGATCAAACACGAAGCATACCTAATATTATTGACGTAAGCACCATTAATCCTGTTGATTGCAATCCAAGCGCCAGTGCAACGGTAACAAAAATTACTTTAGGCAGTACCTTTAACTCGATCACGCAGCCTCCCAATGCGGCTGGGAATAACGCAATTACCGGAGCCGCTTTGACTGGATTTACATTTACTTGGGCTTCGGGTTTGCCGGCTAGTGTGATTGGTGGTCAGACTGCTCCTGTCATTAATAACATTGCGGCAGGTACTTATTTCGTTTCAGTCACTGATCCAAGTACCGATTGTCAATCTGGTCCTAAAGAAGTTGATATTTCCAAGATAAACGTAATTTATCCAGTAGTAAATATCGCTCAACCAGTAAAACAAATCAGTTGCCTTGCAGCATTGGGAACTTCAGTTTTGGTGGCCACTGCAAATGAACAAGATAATACCATAGGTAATTACAACTTTACGTGGTATCCGTCCTTAGACTTATCAGGTACCGCAATCGCTGGATCGACCACGGTAAATCCGAATACAATCAGCAATTTGTTTGATGGCAACTATTCTGTACTCGTGCAAAATACGGTTACCTCATGCGTGGCCTCAGCATTATTTGTTGTACCTAATGATGCGCCAGAGTTTGCTCCAATTATTTCTGCAACCTCTACTCCGCTCAACAAATGTGTTGGCTTTGATGGAGATGCACAAGTGCGAATACTGATAAATCCTTCTTATCCACTGCAGCCTTTCAATTACACAGCAGATATGTATTTTGGTGCTAATCCTAATCTAAGTTTACCGCCCAGTATTGCTAACATCCCCGCTATTCCTGGTTCTTATACTTATGATTATCCGATTTTGAACATGGGGTATTACACTTACCGTATCACCGACAATAAGACAGGCTGCATCGATACCGCAGGAGTAAGGGTAGGCGACAATCGGATTAAGCCAGTAGTAGTTGTTGAGCAGGATAATCCATTAACTCGCTGTCCTCCGTTCACGGCTTCAACCGCGGCCAATGGTCAACTCTCTGCAACAGCGGATGGTAAAATTCAAGGTTATTCTTTTGAGTGGTTCGCGGGTAGCACAGTACCAACCCCTCCTGCATCTCCATTTCCAGCTGATAATAAATTAATAGGTGTGAATATGGGCACTTATGTAGTAAGAGGAACCAGTAATACTACCAGCTGCTTTGCTGATCAAACCGGAACAATCGTAGATGGAACCGTAAAGCCTCCTGTTCCGACCGCGATAGTAGTCGCTAACCGAACCAATTGTATTACACCCAATGGTGAGGTAAGCGCCAATGTTGGGGGAGCAATTTTTAATTATTCCTTTGATTGGTTTGATGGATCCGCAGTAAAAAATTCACCAGATAACCTGGGGCCAGATTATGCCGGACTCGACATTGGTCCTTATACGGTTACAGCCACTGATCAGAGTACCGGTTGCGTTTCACCACCCGCAACGGTTACGGTATTCGACAAGCGGGTTACTCCTGTTTTTGATTTGTCGAGCACCCCCTCGTTTTGTAGCGATACTGGAAAACCAAATGGAAATGGAACGGCTCTTCTTGCGCTGAAAATTCAAGGCATGGTATTATCAGATATTCAATGGACGGATGTTACCAACAATGTTCCAGCAGGTGTGGGGCCAGAGATTTTTCAATTGTGGCCAGGGGTGTATAAGGTTCAAGCTACCTCAACAGATGGTTGTGAGGCCGATGGCATGGTAACTATTGGGACAGAGATTTCTCCTTACAATGGAATTTCCTCAAATGGAGATGGGAAAAATGATAATTTTATTATCGACTGCATAACAAACTTTCCGGATAACAACGTGAAAATATTTAACCGGACAGGGATAAAAGTGTATGAAGCGAATGGTTACAACAATGCGGACATATCTTTCCGTGGGATTGGAGAACAGGGCTTATATTTTGGGAGCAATTCGTTACCGATAGGAACCTACTTTTATATTATTGATAAAAGAGATGGCACTAAGCCGGTTGCTGGTTATCTTGAGTTGACCCGATAGAAGATGAATCGAAACATTTACCTAACCCCTTTTCTTTGGTTACTTGTCACCATTCTTTATGGTCAACAGCGGCCAATTCAGTCAATGTATATGTTCGACCCTTTGTTAATCAATCCGGCCTATGCTGGCAATCAGGTACAATTAACAGCAACTGCAATTTATCGAAATCAATGGGTGAATCTGGATGGTGCACCTAAGACTTTTACTCAAACAGCACATTCTGGATTTAGGAACTCCCGGGCAGGGGTGGGCTACATTTTGTCTAACGACCAGATAGGTATCCATACGGATGTGGGTTTTTACGGGGTATATTCCTATAAAATCCCCCTGTGGAATAAAGGTACATTGACTTTTGGTCTTCAAGGCGGATTTAACAACCTACGTTCCAACTTTGATTTATTGACTTTGAAAAATAATCAGGATCAGTACTTGTCAGGAGTGACGAGTACGTTCAGTCCAAATGTGGGTTCGGGTTTTTATTATCGGCAAAAGAGATTTTTTGTTGGCTTTTCAGTGCCCTACATTTTAGATAATAAAGTCATTGGTATGGACCGAACTACTTCCAATACAAATGTACAGCAGCGGTATTATTATGTGCATGCAGGATTTACGAAACAACTTTCTCCCTCTCTAAAGCTTGTTCCTTCCACATTGATTCGTATGCAAGAGCATGCTCCTGTGAGCTTTGATGCCAACGTATTTCTCGTTTTCTACGATGCGGTAGGTCTTGGGTTATCCTATAGGTTAAACGATTCTATAATTCCAATGTTTGAACTTCAGCTCAATGATAACTTTCATGTGGGGTACGCCTATGAAATTACGAGCTCAGCATTAAACCAATACTCAAATGGAACACATGAGTTGATGATTAACTATCGGGTTAAAATTAGCCGAATCCATAAGGGGTTGGAATGTCCAACCTATTGGTAGATTTTTACAGCGTTCCTTATTTCCAAAAAAATGATTGGGAAGAGTTTCAGAAAGAAGAACACTGCGATTAAATGTTCGGATTCTAACAGATGTCATTCAGATTGTGCCGAAATCTTTAAAGATAGGGCATTTTGCATCTCTATTATATTTTTTATCTCCTCGTTCCTGATACATGAACTAAGCGCGCAGTCAACTCTGGACACTCTTTCTATTGTCAACTCCAGAATCAAAGAGAAAAGACTAGATGAGGCGGCTAAACTCTTGGAGCACTATTGTCATAGTCACCCAAAAGATTTCAACGCGATTTGGCTATATGCTCAAGACGAATATTGGCTAGGTCATTTCACTCATGCAATCGAACTTTACTCGCTTGGAAAGAATTTGCAGCCAACCAATGCTTACCTTCAGCTTGATTATGCACGAGTGCTTTTAAACATGGGCAAATACAAAAAATCACAGACTTTGCTGCTCAAATTAAGAGACTACGATGTCACACGCGAAGCGGCGATGTATGAAATGGTCAAATTGTATTATTGGCAAAAGAATAACTTACAGGCAAAAAAGGAAGCAGAAGAACTGCTGAAGGCCAATCCGAAAAATGAGGCCACTAAAAATTTGCTCAACGATATCTTGATTTCTTCTTCGCCTTGGGTGAAAATGGCCACCGGCTACACTACCGACACGCAGCCCATTCAAAGTGCAAGCCCCTCATTAGAAGGTGGAGTAGCTCTCCATAAATTTTTAGCGCCCTATGCCGGAGCTTATTCGCCCTTTTATAATTACAGTGGAAAAACCGCTTCGGCAAAATGGTTTATTATTGGAAACCAATTTTCCTTCGGCAAAGGGTCAGAATTAAAATTGGATATGGGTTCGGTTCAATTTCCGTATCAAGGGAAACAAGACATTACTGGGCATATTGGTCTTCGACAAAAATTAAATAAGAGTGTAACATTTGATGTGCAGGCCGAGCACAAGCCATACTTCAATACTTTGCGAAGCCTCGACACGATTGTTACCGTCAATCACTTTTCTTCCTCGCTGGAATTGAACAGCGAAACCGGAGCCATTGGCAAAATAGCTTTTGAGGACAACCACTTTGCTGATGGCAATGACGTGTATTCGATCTATGGCTACCTGTTAAGCAAGTCGATTAAATTTTTGGGATCAAAACTTCGGATAGGCTATTCACTTGCCTTTAATGATTCGAAGGACAACCGATTTGTTCCAACACAAACAATCAGCGAAATGGTTGCTGCCTACAATAAAGGAAATTATCAAATCAGCGGAATCTATGATCCCTATTTCACGCCTCAGCAACAGCAGATCAATTCCCTCGTCCTTTCCTTTCTTTTTCCAATCGGTAAAAAAATCAAGTTCGGAGTGAATGCCAACGGCAGCTTTTATGCCACTACGTTCAATCCTTATTATTACCTTCAGAAAAAAAATCAAGTTACTTATACGTTGACTAAGGATTACGCCACCATTCAGTATTCGCCAATGGAAGCAAGCACCTATATTGAATGGACACCTTCTGTAACGTGGAGCATCCGGGCCGACTACCAATACCGGAAAACTTTCTTTTTCAACAGCCAATTTGTCGGCCTGAGTGTACGGGCCATTTTGTTCAATGAAAAGAAATAAAAACTATTGGCAATTCCGGGAGGCGAAAAGGCCAGAAAGCCATCACCGCTTCTTGCTTGCCATTTTGGTGGCGGGTGGAATTTCGAGTATAGTTCTTTTTGCCGATTGGTGGTTTCGGGAAGAACACATCCAGAAGCTTTGGTTTTTTGTTTTGCTGTCGATATTTTTTTGGTACGGCCTCCTTCGTTTGGTTATCGTATGGATCGGTTATTTGCGCATCGGCAAGCCCGAACCTGTCCCGGCATCAAATGGATTGACCGTGGCTATTTTTACCACCAGTTCTCCGGGCGAACCTTTGTCGATGTTTGAAAAAACATTGGAGGCTTGCCGAAATATTGCTTACCAACACACCACTTATTTGCTTGACGATACACGCGATCCCGCATTCAAAGCAGTTGCAGAAAAGCATGGAGCGGTGTGGTTGGAGTTAGTTGGTATTCCGGGGGCAAAGGCTGGAAAAATTAATCAGGCTTTGCAAATGACCAAAGAAGATTTTATTCTCGTGCTCGATCCTGACCACATCCCGTTCCCCAATTTCTTGGACCACACGCTTGGATTTTTTAAAGATGAAAAAGTGGCATTTGTACAAGTAGCGCAAGCATACTACAATCAATACCGGTCTTTCACAGCCGCAGGTGCAGCCGAGCAGACTTACACGTTTTACGGGCCTATGCAAATGAGCTTGCATGGCCTCGGGAGCAGCGTGGCCATTGGTGCCAATTGCACTTTTCGCAGAACAGCGTTGGAAAGCATTGGCGGGCATGGCATCGGCCTGGCCGAAGACCTTATCACATCCATCCGTATCCATGCGGCCGGATGGAAATCCATTTATAATCCCGTGGTGGTCAGTCGAGGGTTAGTGCCCGAAGATTTGGGGTCGTTCTGCAAGCAACAATTGAAATGGGCACGAGGCGTTTTTGAAGTGACGTTTGTCGAAATCCCCAAGCTTTTCCCCAAACTTTCGTTCTGGCAAAAAATGTCGTACCTCACCATCGGCACATATTACTTGGTCGGTGCTACGCAATTCTTTTTCACAGTGGTCCCGTTTCTATTTTTCCTTACGGAAATTTTGCCGGCACAAATGTCGTTCGTGAGTTTTTTGATCCACGGATCTTTTGTTGCTTTTTTTGGTGTGATGATTTACCTGTACATTCAAAAATGGATGTGCCACCAGGAAACAGAACGAGGGTTGCACTGGCGCGGAATGGTTTTGAAGTATGCGTGCTGGCCGGTGTTCTTCCTTGGTTTCTTGTTGGCGGTGGTCGATGCCGAGATCCCTTACATCCCCACTGCCAAAAAAGCCGTACGTGGTTCAGTCACTCCGTTCGCAAGACCATTGATAATCCATATCGTTTTATTTATAGTGGCCGTGACCGGGGTTTTGATTTACCGCAGGTTTCTCATCCCGGAAGGTGAACTGGTGCTTTCGGCAGAAAAAACATGGGCAATGATCGTTTTTGCCTTGATCGCTTTCGCTATGTCGGTCGGAGGATTGTGGGCAGCCTGGGAAGCCAAAAAATTAAAAGAAGACGAACCGTGGTCGCATGTTGAATTAAAAAAAATCATCACAGATGAAAAATAAAACCTTTCGAATCATTATCGTAGTGACGGCCTTCGCCATCGGGATCGGCTTGGTGCTGATCTTGTCTTTAGCGGGCAACAAAGTGCGCGGCCCGCTTGAAGACTTGTTCTCTTTCGCCGGACAGGCCGTGAACTCCTTAGAGAAAAACATGATCGTGGACCAGCGAAAAAACAAGCGCGCCACCAAACTGCAATGGGTGCAAGGTTACCTGAAAAATGCGGCCCGGCTGAAAGACCCAGACAAAATTTTGTTGGGTGCCTACGACAACAATACCAATCAAAGTTTTGAAAGCATCATCGACCTTGAAGACTCGCTCCGCACCACTTTCCCGCTGATCCACATCTACACCGCATGGGGCGACAAGCCGGAGCAAAAATTCCCAACCCTACAAGTGGAGAGCATCATTGAGTTAGGCTCGATTCCTGTCATCACATGGGAACCCTGGCTTACCGATTTTAATCAGGAGAACCATCCTGAACTTCCGCCAAGGGAGAAACGGGAAAAAGGAGGCATGAATGATGTGGCCAAAGGGCTTTATGATTTTTATTTGATTTCGTGGGCAAGGCAGGCCAAGAAAATCAAATCATCCATGTTGGTGCGGGTCGGTCATGAAATGAATGATCCGTACCGCTACCCCTGGGGACCGCACAACAACAAGCCGAAAGAATTCATCGCGGCCTGGCAACATATCCATGAGGTGTTTTTGCAACAAGGCGTTGACAATGTGGTGTGGGTGTGGAGCCCACACCCAGCATATGGAATGTTCAAAGAATTTTACCCTGGAGATGCTTTCGTTGATTATGTGGGTTCTGGCGTTTTGAATTATGGAACAGCGGCAACGTGGAGCAAATGGTGGAGTTTCAAAGAAATTTTTGGAAATTATTATACCCAATTGGCCGCGTTTAAGAAACCAATCATTATTTCTGAGTTCGGTTCGCTCGCAGTGGGTGGAGACCGGAGTCAATGGTATGCGCAGGCATTGGATAGTTTGAAATTAAATTACCCTGTTGTAAAGTCAGTTATATTTTTTCATTACTCCGATGACCGCACCACCACCCAGCAGCCCTTGAACTGGATACTGACCGATGACAGAGAAACGCTGAAGGCAATCCGAAAAGGATTAGTCGGGTTAAAATGAATATTTTGTATAGTACACCAATATTTTTTTGGACGCAGGGTTAGCAAAAGGCATTGTAGATAGGTTGATAGTGCACCATTATAGTCTGAGGTTTCTGGGGAAACGGGATCTACTTAACTTTGCCCTGCAACGTCTACGAACTTTCTATAATACCACGTCCGGATTTCCGACAATGCTGATTTTCAGGCTAATATAATATTTTCTGATTTCTCCTACTTGCAGAAATGTTAGAATTTTGTGGTGCTTAATCTGAACCCCTCAATGCATTTAGTCCGAACGAAGAATTCGTATCACCCTTATGTTCAAGTTGCTTATTACCTGAACTGCCTTCCGGAAGACATTCTTAGCTCCATACCAAGAACAACCCGGTTCGATTGGCAGCACCGCGAGATACACAACGCCTTCGGGTATGACTGGTTCAAGCAGAACGAGGAGCAATTCCAAACCTTAAAATTGGTCGCCCAGAATAAGAGACTTCTTTCCTTTAATAAGGGGTTGTTAAAAGTGGTTGCCATAAAGCGGTTTCTGGAAACCAACGCTTCCGCTATCCGTGCTGGCCGGCTGAATGTAAAACGTGTTGTTTTCGAGGCTATTCAAAAAACAGCTTTTCTCATTGGCGTAAAGCCCGCTTTACGTTATTTGAACCTGAGCTTTCAATATTACTCCCGGCTGAAATCAAAACTTAAGTGTGCAACGTCCTCGTTTAACCTTTGCCGGATTAAACATCCGTCCCAGTTATTAATGAGTGAGGTGTCCGTTATCAAAAAATACTGCCAAGATCCGAGGTACCAGTTCTGGCCAATCTCTTCCCTTTATCATCAGATGACAAAAGACCGTGCCGCTCACATGGATCTCAGTACGCTATATAAATATGTGGCTTTGCTAAACCTAAGAAGAAATCCAGTACCTAGCCGAAGGAAAAATCATACGGTCGGGATTCGGGCTGAAGCACCTTTTAAAATATTACATGCGGACTTGACCGAATTCAAAACGGAAGATCGGCAAAAGAGTTATATCTATCTGATCCAGGATAATTATTCGAGGGCCATTTTAGGGCATATCGTATCGCAGACAAGAAAAGCCATCCATACCATGCAAAATTTAATCCAGGTAAAGGAGGAATACCTTGTGCCAGGGAAAATTGATGATTGTGTTTTAATGACCGATGATGGATCGGAGAATTATGGAGAGGCGCTAACATGGGTATCGGAAAGTGAATCCCCGAGGATAAAACATCTTGTTGCTCCTGTCTTCCGCACTTTTATAAGGTTTAGCAAAAATCCAAGTTTTTGCTAATAAAAACGCACTTTTGATGATTG
>JADEYI010000933.1_pt1 | contig 28296 bp, 22 predicted proteins | sample 8542331 | NCBI WGS metagenome assembly JADEYI01 (sample SAMN16510988, study PRJNA670497) | mine drainage metagenome | isolation source: biofilm near Copperflume 1 | place: Germany: Marsberg coppermine Kilianstollen | collected 2018-02 | reverse complement strand
GAACCAACTTGTAGTTCCTGGGGCTCTTCGCCAGAGGTCGGATGAATGATCGAGGATAGGGCCGAAGCCGCGTCCCGGTCCCGTTCTGGTAGAGCGTGGGAGTAGACCTTCAGGGTCACCGAGGCGTCCCGGTGGCCCAGCCGCCCGGCGACGGTCCGCACATCATGGCCGGCCCCGATGAGCTCGGTTGCAGCGAAGTGCCGTAGCGCATGCAGGTGAGTGTTGACTCCGACCTTCGTGGCGATGGACCTTACGTAGTGGCTGACGGTGTCTGGAGCGATCGGCCTCACAAGGTCGTAGCTGAAGATGGGGGAGTCAGGCGTGATGGAGATTCCGAGGTCAGCGGCCCTGTCCTCGGCGATCCTCAGATAGCGCTTTAGGGTTTCCTCCCCGAAGGTGTCGAGGGCCAGGCGCCTGGCGGCGTGGGTCTTAGTGTCCTTCGTGACGAGCTGCTTTCGGCCCATCGTGGCGACCGATCGCTCGATGGTCAACGTGTGGCCGGTCCAGTCCACGTCGCCCCACTGGAGCCCACACAACTCACCGCGTCGGGCTCCGGTCACCGCAGCCAGGGCGATGAGTGTCGCCATGTCTGGGTCGTCTGAATCCGCGGCCTGGATCATGGCCTGCACCTCGGCAACTGTGGGAGCCGTGACAGCTTTCGAGACCAGCTTTGGCGGGCTGGCATTTGTGGCCGGGTTGGACGAGAGATACCTCCATTTGACGCCCTGCCGGAAGCCGGCTCGCAGGATGGCGTGCACCTGTCGCACCGATGCTGGGGCAAGTCCCGCGTCGGTGAGGCTGTGATAGAACTCGTCCAACTCGAGGGCGGTCACCTCCACGGCGGGTACTGGTCCGAGGGCAGGACTGATCCGTTTCTCGATGAGGCGCTTGTACTCCCGCAGCGTGGTAGGGGAGCGACCCTCGCTTGTGATCTGCTTCAGCCACTTGATGAGCAGCTGGTCGACCGTCATGCCGGCACCGGCCGTCCTGCCGCTTCGGTTGCCCTCCAACTCCTTGACCAGTTTCGCCAGTGCCTTGTCAGCGGTGGTGACCTCGGGGTCATCGGCGGCGTACCCCGGCCATCGCCGACTGACTTGACCGTATTTCCCGGTGACCGGGTCTCGACCGGTCGCCACCCGCAGCTCGTAGATGGCGGACTTGCCGCGTCCTCTGATCAGTCGCTTGGAGCCCTGCATGTGGCCAGTCTACCTTGTTCTGGGTTTCTTATGGGTTTCCCTTTCCCCTTGGATTCCCAAAAACCCATTCTGACCTGGTGCGCCCCCCGGGATTTGAACCCGGAACCTGCGGATTAAGAGTCCGTTGCTCTGCCGTTGAGCTAGAGGCGCATGTACTGCAAGCTCGCCCTGACAACGCGAACGGGTGCTCGCCTCACCAGGGACAAGAGGGTGACCGACGGGTTTCGAACCCGCGACCTCCGGGGCCACATCCCGGCGCTCTGCCAACTGAGCTACGGCCACCAAGGAGCCTCTAGTGTGGCACAGACCACCGGCGGCCCGGGCAGTGACGGTAACCTCACCGAACGGGCCCCTGTAGCTCAACTGGATAGAGCAGATGGTTTCTACCCATCAGGTTGCGGGTTCGACTCCTGCCGGGGGCGCCGAAACCTCAGTTGCATCGACCAAGGTGCGTTTCTGGGGGTGGAGAGTCTCGCCTCGAGCCAACATGGCCACGAATTGATCGATTCGGCGAACTCGGGTGTCAGCCCTCTTGGCGGCCTCGACCCGGTACACCACGGCGTAGCGGTTTTGCTTCGTGAGGATCTCGAACATGGCCTTGGCCCTCGGCTCTTTGGCCAACGCATCGGTCAGGTCGGCCGGGACCTGCATGGTGGCCTGGCCGGCGTAGGCGGCATCCCAGCGCCCGTCGGCCTTGGCTCGTTCGACCCCGGTGCGGCCGGCGGGATGCATCCGGCCCTCGGCGATCAATCGATCGGCGATCCCGATGTTCCGCTTCGACCATGGGCTCCGCGATCGCCGGGGTGTGAAGCGTTGGCGATAGGTGACCTCGTCGCGCTTGCCGGCCTGGCCGTCGATCCACCCATGGCACAGCGCCTCCTCGACCGCTTGGGGGTAGCTGAGGGCCGTCGGGCTGGTCACGCCCTTCTTGGCCAGCACCAGCCAGACACCGGACGGATCGCCATGATGCTTTGTCAGCCAGACCCGCCATGCCTCGGCATCTCGGACGACCAGCTCGGGAAGTTCCGTGCTCATGGCCTCAGCCTGGCATCACCTGTCGACCCCTGGCCAGATACTGGGGTCACCGGCCCTGCATCCGGAACGAATTCCGCTCCCACCAGGACACCGCCTATCCTTGCCGGATCGAAACCCGCGTACCGAACCATCCCCGACCAGGGCCTGGGGTCAAGCGCCGGCATGCTCTCGCCAGGTTCGACCGGGCATGGCTGCGAGTGATCGGCATGCTGGTGGTCCTCTTGTCGGCCGCGACGGCCGCGACGGCCGCGACGGCCGCGACGGCCGCCACGGCGGCCTCGGCGGCCTCGGCAGCCGGGTCGGCCACCACGCCACAGTCGCCCCGATCCGCCGGCTGGGCCATCGCCAGCCATGTGGGCCTGCCGGCGGGCTGGACGAAGACGTGGTCAACCGGTCCGCTGAGCGATCTGGGCCAGCCCATCGCCCTCTCGTCGCCGATCGTGGCCAATCTCGACGGACAGCCGTCAGTGGTGGTGGGAGACCGCAACGATCGGGTGTACGCCTACCACCTGCAGTCCGTATCGCCCGGGCAATCAGTCGCCGGGTGGCCCACCACCAACGGAAGCGGACCGATCGATTCGACCCCCTCAATCGCCTCGTCGGGGGGCCTCCCGTCGGTGCTGATCGGTTCGGGCAACGATGCCGATCCCGCCCCCGGCGGCTATCAGGCCTTCGGTCCGTCGGGGTCTCAGCTCTGGTTCACTCCGGTGGTCAATCCGCCCACCGACAACGTGCCCGTGTCCGGCGTCCAGGCCGGTCTGACCGTCGGTGCGTTGCAGGGGGCGCCGGACGCCATGGCCGGGTCGCTGGGCCAGGTGAGCTACGCCCTCGACGCCAGGACCGGAGGCCAGTTGACCGGATGGCCGTTCTTCAACTCTGACAGCACCCACTCCACTGCGGCTCTGGCCGACCTCTACGGGACCGGACAGAACCAGGTCATCGTCGGCGGCGACCAGACTGCCGGGCAGGGGCGGGGCCAGCACTACACGAATGGCGGGCACCTGCGAATACTCAGTGCCCAGGGCAATCAGATCTGTCGTGCCGACACCAACCAGGTGGTGGACTCATCGCCGGCGGTGGGGGGATTTCTCTCCGGTGGGCGTACGGGCATCGTGGTCGGCACCGGTGCCTTCTTCCCCGGCGTCTCGGACACCAACACCATCAAGGCCTACGACGGGCTGTGCCAACTGCAATGGTCGACGTCCCTCGACGGCAGCACCTTCTCCTCCCCGGCCCTTTCCGACGTCCTGGGCAACGGAAGCCTCCAAGTGGTCGAAGGAACGGACCAGGGTGGGGGCGCTTCGGGGTCGGTCTGGGTGTTGAATGCAGCCACGGGCCAGAAGGTCTGGGAGGCCGGCAACATCGGCCGAGTCATCGGCTCGGTGGTGACCGCTGACCTCACCGGCGGCGGCTACGACGACGTCCTCGTCCCCACCATCAACGGCGTACGCATCTTCGACGGCCGATCGGGTGTAGAGATCGCCGCTCTCAGCCCCGACCTCGGCTTGCAGAATTCGCCGTTGGTGACCCAGGATCCCAATGGGACGATCGGGATCACGCTGGCCGGCTACGTCGCCTCGGGCGGCCTGGGCTCGCCAGCTGTGGGCCGGATCGACCACTTCGAGATCGGCGGATCGAACGGGGCGCAGGCAATCGGCGGGTCAGCGTGGCCCATGTTCCATCACGACCCCCAGCTCACCGGCAACGCCGGCCGGACGACTCCGGCCGGATCGGTCCCGCGGTGCTCGGTCCCGAGTGCGGCGTACAGCGGGTACGACCTGGTCGCAGGGGACGGAGGGATCTTCACCTACGGAGCGATGCCGTTCTGCGGTTCCACCGGCAGCCTCAATTTGAACGCTCCGGTGGTCGGCATGGCCATGGCTCCCAACACCGGCGGGTACTGGGAGGTCGCCTCGGACGGCGGCATGTTCACCTACGGGGGCGCCGGGTTCTACGGATCCATGGGGGGAAGGCCGCTGAACCGGCCGATCGTCGGCATGGCTGTCACACCCGATGGGAAGGGCTACTGGGAGGTAGCTTCCGACGGCGGGATCTTTGCCTTCGGTGACGCCGGGTTCTACGGATCCATGGGCAGCACCCACCTCAACAAGCCCGTGGTGGGCATGTCCTCGTCCACGAACGGAGCGGGCTACCGGCTGGTGGCCTCCGATGGTGGCATCTTCGCCTTCGGAGACGCTCCCTTCTCCGGCTCCACCGGCGGCGCACCTCTCAACTTGCCAGTGGTGGGAATGGCCAACGACATCGACACCGGTGGCTACTGGGAGGTGGCGTCCGACGGTGGGGTCTTCTCGTTCGGCGGGGTCCCCTTCTACGGATCGACGGGGGCCATCCACCTCAACGCCCCGGTCGTCGGCATGGCCGAGGCGTCTGACGGAAGTGGCTACCGGTTCGTGGCCTCCGACGGGGGTGTCTTCAGTTTCAGCGCCCCGTTCTTCGGGTCGACAGGCGGATTGCCGCTCCGCCAGCCCATCGTGGGGATGGCCGGGTTCTGACCACTGTCGTGGACACGGTGGGCAGGCGTAGACTCCCCAGGTGACCGAGGTTCTGGCTGTGGCCAACCAGAAGGGTGGTGTGGCCAAGACGACAACCGTGCACTCGCTAGGGGTGGCGTCTGCGGAGCTCGGCAAGCGAACCCTGGTGGTCGATCTCGACCCCCAGGCGTGTTTGACCTTCTCCCTCGGGTTCGATCCGGACGCGCTCGATCGGTCGCTTCACGATGTGTTCGTCCGCCGCGACAGCGTGGCCGAGGTTTCGCTGCCCGCGCCGGGCGTCGAGTTCCTCGACGTGCTCCCCGCCTCGATCGACCTGGCCGGATCCGAGGTGCACCTCCTCACCCGGACCGGCCGCGAGCACGTCCTCGAGCGGGCCCTCGAACCGGTCCTGGACCGCTACGACCTGATCCTCATCGACTGTCCTCCATCCCTCGGCGTCCTGACCATCAACGGGCTGACGGCAGCAGACGCCGTGCTGATCCCGCTGCAGTGCGAGGCCCTGTCCCACCGTGGGGTGGGACAGTTGCTCGAGACCATCGAAGACGTGCGGGCGTTCGCCAACAGCCATCTCCAGGTACGGGGCATCGTCGCCACCATGTACGACGACCGGACCAAGCATGCCCGACACATCATCGAAGAGGTCGAGGCCCGCTACGGGATCCCGGTCCTCCAGCCACCGGTGCGCAAGTCGATCCGGTTCGCGGAGGCCCCGGCGCGCGGGAAGTCCATTCTCCAACATGCTCCGGCCTCACCCGGAGCACTCGCCTACCGCCAACTGGCCCGGACGCTGCTCGAATCCAGCGTTGTCGCCGGTGGCGTCGGGTAGTCGGTTGGGCTGTGGCCAAGGGACCCGACCCCTTGGGGAAGCGGGCGCTGTACTGGATGCCCGTCGAGGCACGGGTCGCACCTCGAGGCGAGCACGATGTCGCCGTGGGCCCTGCGGTGGGTAGCGGGCCCACTCCGTCCCCTTCTTCCCAGCGGCGCGCCCGGCCCACCGGCAAGCACGCGCTGTTTTCGGCGGCCACGCCGGCCAGTGAGCACGACGAGCCGACATCGACTGCCGTCACCACTGATCCGCTCCCTCCGCGGGGAGCCTTCGTGGTGACCTGCTCGTCGTGTGGCTCGGTGAGCCGGGTGGGTCTCTTCGACTTCGTGCTGCTCCAGCTCCCGGTGGGCGTCTGGCTCCCCCGGCGCACCTTCGATCGGTGGATGACATGCCCAGCGTGCCGCCGACGGACCTGGACCAGCGTGACGCTGGCGCGCTGAGTGGGGGAACGGACCGGCACGAGCCGCCCGGTATGGCCCTAGCCGGCTCAGCCGGTTGGGGTCGGCGGCGTCGCCTCGTCGCCGACGTCGAGGGGTCCGGGAAAGGCGGCTTCGGCTCGTTCGGTGAGGGCAGCGAACTGCTTCCGCACAATCACGATCGAGGCGATGATCACGACGACGGCCACCCCGAGTAGGGCGAAGCCGACCGGACCGGCGACCTTGGTGATGCGGTTGCCGAACCAATAGGCGCCGAAGGTGAACATCGCGCACCAGATGATCCCCCCGGAGGCATTGAAGGCCAGAAAGCGTCGGTAGTGCATCTTGTTCAACCCGGCCAAGAAGGCCGCGTACGTGCGCAGGACCGACACGAACCGCCCGAAGAAGACGACCTTGCCGCCGTGGCGCAGGAACATGTAGCGGGCGACCTTCAGCTTGGCCACGTCCAACCGGACATAGTGCCCGTAGCGCCGCATCAGCGGGTAGCCGCCCTTGTCGCCGATCCAGTAGCCGCAGGTGTCGCCAATGATCGCTCCCGCCGACCCGACCAGGAAGATCACCTCGGGCGAGAGGCGATGGGTGGCCCCGGCGTAGGTGGCGGCGACGATGAGCGCGGTCTCGCCGGGCAGCGGAACGCCGAAGCTCTCGAGACCGATCAGCAGGAACACGGCCAGGTAGCCGTAGCTGGTTATCAGGTGATGGATGCTCACGGGCCGGGGTCCTGTCAGTCGTCGATCAGATAGAACCGAGCCGGCTCTTTTCCCTCACGCCGGATGCGCTGGTGCAACTCGAGCACCACGCAGTGGGCCAGGGTCTCGCCGTTCGCCGAGCGCTGCATGAACGGTTGGATCTCGTCCCACGGCCGGGACCACCGCAACTCCAGGGTGATGTCCCATGCGGTCGAGCCCGGATGCTTGGCGATCACCTGCTCGATCTCGTCGAGCCGATCAGCGTGGTGGGCGATGATCTCCTCGAGCCGGTTCTGGAGATCGGAGAAGCGGTACTCATGGGCCGGCAGGACCTCCTCGGCACCCAGGTTCTGGAGCTTCAGCAGGGACTCGAGATAGTCGCCCAGTGGATTCGAAGGTTGCTGGGCGTGAACGGAGATGTTGGGGGTGATGCGGGGGAGGACGTGATCACCTGAAATGAGCAACTTCCGATCCTCGCTGTAGAAGCAGACATGGCCGGGCGAGTGGCCCGGCGTCCAAATGGTTCGCAGCGACCATCCGGGCAGGGCGATGTCCTTCCCGTCCTCGAAGAACACATCGGGGACGGCCATGGTGACCATCGACTTCATGATCATGGAAGCGAAGGCCAGGTCCGGCAGCTTCTCCTCGGGCACTCCCGAATCCGCCAGCAGGCGGAACATGTCCTCGATGAGCTGGTCGCTGTCGCCGTAGCGGGACTCCAGCATCACGGCATCCGCCGGGTGCAGGCCGATCCAGCCACCCGATGCCTCTCGAACCCTGCCGGCCAGTCCGTAGTGATCAGGATGGATGTGGGTGACCATCACCGCCCGGACGTCCGAAATGCTTCCCCCGGCGGCCTCCAATCCCTCGTTCAGCGCCGTCCAGGCCGCGTCAGTGTTCCAGCCGGCGTCGACCAAGGCCACGCCACCACCGCGCAGTTCGAGCGCATACACGAGGACGTAACGGAGCGGGTTGTTGGGGATCGGCACCGGAATCGACCACAGTCCCGGTCGAACTTCTTCGACCGGTGGGAGGACATTGCGATCCCACGCCTCCTTTTGCACTGTGCCGGTGACGACGACCACGACAGGCACGGTACACGGCTCGGGCGAACCCGCCGGCTCACGGTGGCGAGGCCGCGCAGTGTCGGATCGGCCGACGCGCCATGCCGCAAATCCTTGAACTGGGAGGTGCGAGTGCCTACCATGCTCCCAGCGACAGGGCCTGGGGGGTTGGTGATGCGTCACGGAATCCGGGTCGGACACGGGTCAAAGTCGGTCGGCTGGCGCGGAGCCTTCGTGCCGGCGCGCGCCGTCGGCTCACAGGATCCGACCCGACTCAACGGGGTCCCGACGGGAGCGGCATGGTAGTCGAGCGAGCAGAACTGGCTCCGGCAATGAAGTTCTCGCACTGGCGCCGTCGATGGATCCAGTTGGTCTCGTCCTCGTCCGATGCCTTTCTCGAGGTGGACGGCTCCGGCACGGTCATCGAGTGGAACCCACGTGCAGAAGAGCTGTTCGGATGGGGGCGCGACGAGGTCGTCGGACGTCCGGTGTCCGAAACATTGCTGCCTTCAGGAGTCGCTGCCTCTCCCTTCTCACCTGCCATCGCCGGTGGCGGCGACGGCGAAGGCCGCCCGGCGCCGAGGCCCGGGGCTGGGGGTCCGCAACGGTTCGAGCTCGTCGACCGATCGGGTCACACCCTCTGCACCGAGGGAGAGCTGTTCGCCTCCGGATTCGGGTCGGGCCGGCGTGTGGGCGGGTTCATCCGCCACCCCGTCGAACAGGGTCCTATGGCGGCAACACCGGCTCGCGCCGACCTGCATGATGCCCTGACCGGTCTGCCCAATCGTGCACTGTTCAGCAGTCAGTTGGCCCGTTGCGCCGCCGTCGGGACGGCGCCGGGCTCGGTGGCGGTCGTCCTCCTCGACCTTGACCGGTTCAAGGCCATCAACAACACCATGGGCCACGACGCCGGCGACCGCCTCCTGGTTGCGGTGGCCGAGCGGTTGAGGCGTGTCGCCGGGGACGCCGAGCTCATCGCCCGCTTCGGGGGCGACGAGTTCCTGGCGCTGTTCCACAGTGCCGGCGGTGACGCCGAGGGCATGGCGTCAGCATTCATCGAGCGCGCCCGCGGTTCGTTGGCGGAGCCCTTCGACGTGGTGGGCGGCGAGGTCTTCCTCGACGAGTCGTTCGGCGTCGCCCTCAACACCTTCGGCGTGGACGACCCCGCCGAGTTGTTGTCCAACGCCGAAGCCGCCATGTACCAAGCCAAGTACCGTGGGGGTTCGATCGCCGAGACCTTCGGGGAGTCGATGCGCATCGAGGTCCTCGATCGAATGACCACCGAGCATTCACTGCACCGCGCCCTCGAGCGCAGCGAGCTCATGCTCCACTACCAACCGGTGGTGGAGATCGAGGGTGTCGCCACCGTGGGGGTGGAGGCCCTCGTGCGATGGCAGCACCCTGACCAGGGGCTCGTGGCTCCCTACCGGTTCATCCCGGTCGCCGAGGAGAGCGGGCTGATCATCTCCATCGGCGCCTGGGTACTCGAGCAGGCGTGCCACCAGCTCGCTGACTGGCATCGGGGCCAGGAGGGCCCGAAGGGTTCGATCGAAGTCAATCTGTCTGCCCGGCAGATCGACGATCCGCTCATCGTCAGCACCGTGGAGGCGATCCTGTCCCGCACCGGGTTATCGCCCGAGCACCTGACGCTCGAGATTACGGAGAGCGCCCTCATGAGGGACGCTTCCTCGGCTCTGGGAGTCCTCCGGGCGCTCAAGGAGGTCGGCGTGGTGCTGGCCATCGACGACTTCGGGACCGGCTACTCGTCCCTGAGCTACCTGCAGCGCTTTCCGCTGGACATCTTGAAGGTGGACCGTTCCTTCGTAGAGGAGCTGGGTCTCAACGGCGAGAGCGAGAAGATCGTCTCAGCGGTGATCAGTCTGGCCCATGCCCTCGGGCTCAAGGTGGTGGCCGAAGGCGTGGAGACCACCCAGCAGCTGGAGGTCCTCCGCTCCTTCCACTGCGACTTCGCCCAGGGCTTCCTCTTCTCGGCGCCCCTACCGGCAGCCGACATCGTGGCGTCGTTCGGCCTCCCGATCAGCGCCTGACCGCCGCATCGTCTGGAGACCGGGGCCTTCTGGCACCTGTGTAGCCGTCGAACGTCACCATGGCGATGCGCATCAATCGGTCCCGGCAATCGTCAAAACTTGCCAACGGCGTCGAAGGTGGGGGCACCTGCTTCCAAGGGCACGCGGGCGGCCCGCGCCGTGAAGCTGATGGCGTGGTACCAGCCGCACAGCATGGTGAGGTCGAGCAGCTGGGCTTCGTCGAAGTGCTCGGCTAGGTCGGACCAAAGCTGGTCCCCCAGGTCGCCCGTGTCGTGGAGGTCATCGACCAGTCGGATCAGCAACCGGTCCCGTTCGGAGGCCCAGCACTGGTCGCCATCGCTGCCGTGGGCGAGCGAGGTCACCTGAGGGTCGGTCAGCGACGCCCGTTCGGCGAAGAATGCCACGTGGACGCCCCATTCGTATTCGCATCCACATCGTGCGCAGGTGCGATCGATGACGATCTCGCGTTCGCGCACACCGCTGGAGAAGCCCTTGCCCAGCTGGTAGCGGCCCCACGGCTCCATGGCCCGGGCCATGGCCAGGTTTCTGGCGAAGGTGCGGAACCAGGCAATCGGCGCGACCCCCGGCCGCATCATCGCGCAACTGGGCGTCGACGTCTTGTTCGAAGGGTGGTTCGAGCGGTCTGATGCGATCGTCCACGATTTGTCCCTCCGTTTCGGATTCCGAGACGCTTCCCCGACTACGGTAGTGTTTCTGAAAACGAACTGCAAGGAGTCGCCGGTGGCCGACGTGCCCCTACCCGGCCGCCGAGTGCGAGGGTCCGCTTCCGGACGGCCGCTGATGGCGGCGCTCGACCTCCTGGGGCGGCGCTGGGCCTTGCGCCTGTTGTGGGAATTGCGAGACGGCCCCCTCGGGGCCAGAGCCCTGCGGGCTCGGACCGACGACATGTCCTCGAGCGTGCTCTACCAACGGCTCCGCGAGCTCCTCGAGGCTGGGCTCGTCCAACAGACGGGGTCACGCGACTATGCGCTCACCGAGGTCGGCCGGTCGCTCGGCGAGGCCATCGAGCCCCTCGGCGCGTGGGCCGAGGCATGGTCGCGCACCGGCCCCCGGCCGGAGCGCACTGGGCCGCCGGGCACAGACCCCTCGTAGCCCGGTGACGCCCGCCCATCGGGCATTCGTCCGGCGTCTTCACCCCCCGTCAGCCAGACGGCGGGTCAGTCGGGACGGCGGGATTTGAACCCGCGACCTCCTGCTCCCAAAGCAGGCGCGCTGCCAAGCTGCGCTACGTCCCGTTTTGTTCTGTGAACCAGCCCTTCGTCGTGGCTAGGTCGGTACCGAGCCGGACCATTCTCGCAGCGATCGGATCGGCGCCCGGCCCGCCGGCCACCTGACCGACCCGGAGGGGCCGATTTGTGGACGGCCATCACCGCACAGAGCGTAGGCGACCCGAAGACCCCCAACCCGGGATAGCGTCACGCCGATGCCGACCGTCCGCGTAGCTGTGTTCGACCTCGGCAGCAGCTCTTTCCACCTCATGGTCGTCGACGCCACCCGTGACGGCGTGCTGATCCCGGTGCTCCGTCGCCGCTCCTTTCTCCATCTGGGCACCGAGGTGGCCCGGACCGGGGGGGTGCCGGCCGACCGGGCTGCCTCCGCCGTCCGCACCTGTCGTCGCCTGCGCGTGGCCGCCGACGATGCCGGGGCCGACGTGGTGGTGGCCCTGGCCACTGCCGCGCTACGCGATGCGGCGAACGGCTCGCGGCTGATCGCCCGGCTCGAGCAGGTACTGGACAGCTCGATCACGCTCCTGACCGGCGAGGAAGAGGCCAGGCTGTGCTTCCTGGGGCAGCGGGCTGGCGTCTGGGTGGGAGCGGACCCGGTCCTCGGCCTCGACCTCGGAGGGGGCAGCCTCGAAGCGGGCATCGGCACCATCGATGAGATCTCGGCCGTCACCAGCGTGCCCCTGGGCACGGCCCGGCTCCGAGGAGAGCTGGGCACGGGTGAGATGCTGACACGGTCCGACAGGGTGGCCGTCACCGAGACGGCACTGGCACGGGCGGAACCGATCCGGGCCATGTTGGCACGACATCCTCGAGCGGGGGCCCGGGTCATAGCCAGCGGCGGAACGGTCCGCGCCCTGGCCCGTCTGGCCATGGGCCTGCACCGTCCCCTGACCGCATCGGGTTCCGTCTCTTCGCTGCAGGTCAATCAGGTCGAGCTTCCTGCCGGTCAACTACACCAGCTGGCCGACCGACTGGCCACGCTCGACCTCGACGCCCGACTGGCCCTCCCCGGCGTACAGGCCCGGCGGGCGCCGCTCCTGCCGATCGGGGCGGTGGTGCTCTCCACCCTGGTGGAGACACTCGGGCTGCAGCGCCTCGTCGTCAGCGAGTGGGGACTCCGAGAGGGCGCCGTGATCGGCGCCCTCTCGCTTCCGGCCGACCGTCGATCCGTGTCGGACCAGCACCGGGTCCCACCCGGAGTGGGAGCCGCAGACCCGAGGTGACGGTCCTGGGCGGTGTGCTCAGGCCTTCTTGCCGAGGATCCTGTTCATGCCGGTTCCGCACGTCGGGCACTTGCCCTTGGCCGACCTGCGGCCGTTGGCCATCTCGACTTCCTCCCCCTCGAACTGCCGCTTCTCACGGCACTTCACGCAATATCCCTCATACGACGCCATGGTTCCTCCTCATGATTCGGATGGCCGGCGTCCGGTGATCGGGGTCGGCATCCGGTGATCGGATGGACCGAACGTATCGGTCCCGACGCCTGGAGGGGGGGATAGCGCCCCCAAATGCTAACTATAGTTAGCGCGAGGGCTCGGTTGGAACCGGGAGTGGGGCACGCTCAGCGTTCCCCGGGCGCCGTGGGGCCTTGAGCCGGGGACATGCCGGCCAGCATCCTCTCGATGTCCTCGGCGGGCAGGGGCGGGCTGAAGAAGTACCCCTGCGCCGTGTTACAGCCACGCTGCAGCAGCAGGCGACTCTGCAGCGATGTCTCCACCCCTTCGGCCACGCAGTCCAGGCCGAGACGGTCGGCCATGGAGACAATGGCGGCCACCAGCGAGTTGTTGTCGCCGTCCGGTCCGAGGACCTGTACGAACGACTGGTCGATCTTGAGGGTGCTGACGGGAAACGACCCGATCCGGCTCAGCGAGGAGTTGGCAGTGCCGAAATCGTCGATCGTGAATCGCACCCCCAGGCGCCGGAGCCGTTCGATGTTGGCCTTGGCCGGCCCCGTCTTGTCGAGTACCACCCGCTCGGTGATCTCGAGCTCGAGCAGGGAGGGGTCGATACCGGTCTCCTCGAGTGCCCGGTCGATGTTGGCGAACAGATCTGGGTTGGACAGGTCACGCGAAGCCAGGTTCACCGACAGCCGCAAGGGGGCCAGCCCGCGGTCGAGCCAGGCACGGCCCTGCCGGCAGGTCTCCTCCAGGACCCAGGTGTCGAGGGCGACGATGATGTCGCTCTTCTCCGCCATGAAGATGAACGAGGCGGGTTCGAGGGTCCCGTGGGTGGGGTGATGCCAGCGCACCAGGGCCTCGACCCCGACCACCTCGGCCGTCCGGAGGTCGATGTAGGGCTGGTAGAGGACGAAGAACTCGTCGTGTTCGATGGCGTGGACGAGATCGGTGTACAACGTGCGCTCGTCGATCGCCAACCGGCCCTGGTCGGGGTCGACCATGGAGCCCGAGTACATCTGGAACGCGTTGCGACCCCGGGCCTTGGCCCGGTACATGGCCTCGTCGGCTCGGCTCAGGAGCTCGTCGTAGGTGTCACCGTGGTCCGGGGCCATGGCGATGCCGATCGAGGCAGAGGTCTCGACCTCCTGACCGAACACGAGGAATGGCGCGCTCATCGCCTCCAGTGAACGCTGCGCCAGCTGGTCGATGGCCAGCTGGTCGGACAGTCCGGGCAGCAGGATGGCGAACTCGTCGCCGCCCACCCGGGCCACTGTGTCCTGTTGCCGGACGGTGTCCACCAGCCGATCGCCGACCTGTTGGATGAGGTCGTCCCCGGCTGCGTGGCCGAGTGTGTCGTTGACCGACTTGAGGTGATCGAGGTCAACGAAGAACATGCACACCGGCTCCCCGACGCGGCGAGATCTGACCAGCTCCTGTTCGACGCGGTCCTCGAACAGGCGACGATTGGGAAGTCCGGTCAATGCATCGTGCCAGGCCATATGCGAGACCTTTTCGATCAGCCCGAGGTTCTGCAGTGCAGTGGCCGCCTGATCGGCGAGCCCGGACAGGCGCTCGTGGAGATCGGCGTCCCGGATCGAGGCGAGGGGCGTTTGCGGCCCGAAGTTGGCGGCGATCACCCCGAGGAATTCGCCTGCGGCGAACAGGGGCGCCACCACCGAGGCCGCCGTCTGTGATCGATCCATGAGACTGAGGAGAAGGGGGTCGTCCGTCGTCTCGTCGAGGACGATGACCTCCCGCTGATTGATCAGGCGATCGATGAGGGTGAGGTCGGCCGGGACGACCAGGGGATCGCTCGCATCACCGACCGGCCGGCGGTGGGCGGCCTCGGCGGATGGGGAACTGCCCGAGCCCGGAAGGCCGCCCCTCACCGGTCCCGGTTTTGGCCTTTCGGATGACTGGCCTGGTCTGAGCACCGGAACGATCGGTCCCACGTAGGCCTCGGGAGGTGACTCGGTGCCGACGGTTCGGGCCCGGGGAGTCAGTTGGCCGAGGTCGCTCTCCCACAGGTACACGGTCGACTGATCGCAGTCGGTCACCTCGGGAATGGTGTCCGCCAGCAGCTGCACCAGCTCGGACAGGGTGGTGACCCGGGAGAGGGCCTCGGAGAAGGACAGCAGGGTGCGAGCCGTCGCATCGCTGCGCTTGGACTCGGAGATGACGCCGAAGACGTCGAGGGCCGTGGCCGCGTACTCGGCGTACAGCCCCAGCAGCCTCGACTCCGACGGCGGGGGGACGGCTCCCGGCGGGAGGAACTCTACGAGCCGGCCATAGCGGTGCCGACGTGAGGCGATGTCCACGATCAGCCGTGAGCCGCCGGCGTCGTCCGCGTGGTCCCGCCACAGCTCGACCGCCAGATCCTGGGCCTCCTCCGGGCCCAACCCGCGATTGTGGAGCTGCACCGGAGTGCCGGGTCGGACACGGACCATCAGCAGGTACCGATCGGCTGACACCACTGCGTCCGCTCGGGCCGCGATCTGGGTGAGCAACGAGTCGATGTCGTCATCCAGGAGCTCGAGGGCCGTGGCAGAGGCTCCTTCGACCAACACCTCCATTTTGTCCAGTTCAGCCCGCAGCTCGGCGACCGTGGCATCCACCGCATCCACCGCATCCACCGCACCTCGCGCATCCACGGCGTGGGGCGCCTCCGCCGCCACCGCGGGCGGTCCCTGGTCAGGGCGCCCGGTTGGCCGGGCATCCCGAACGTCGGGGCTCGGGCCGCCGCCGACGCCGTTGTGGCTTCTGTCCTGGAGCGCGGCCAAGGGACGGTCCACGGATGTCCCCGGTGCGGGCCCCCCGGAGGACTCGGACGAATCATCGTCCCAACTGAGGGCGTAGAGGCAGCGCCGGCCACCCCGGGCGCTGCACTCGGTCTCCGTGATCAGTGTCGGTCCGCGCCCCCACAGGGCAGGAACCTGCGAGAGCAGCCCCCGGGTCATCTCGCACAGATGGGCGTGTCGCGAGGGCGAGCCGCGGGGGACCACCTGGACGAGCGCGTGGTCGTAGGCCACCTCGAGAGCCTCGGCCTCGGAGGTCGTATCGAACTGCGCCACCAGTGGTTCGACTTGCCTGAACACCTCGCCCGGGGACCGGAGGGCCAGCAGCCGATCCACGAGGACGTCAGCGCTGGGGGCGGAGAGGAGCAGATCGCCCACGTGCAGACCGATGGCGCCGTCCCCGGTGACGAGTGCCGCCGCGTTGAACAGCGCCACCGTCTCGGCCAGCGTGCTCCGCGTGGCCGGGTTGTCGAGCTCGAGGAACGACCGGCCCTCGCCGGCCAGGGCGAGCGCCTGGGCTACCCCGACCTCGCCACTGTGGGCATGGACCTGACCCATGAGGACCTTGACCACGGGTCCCGAGACGGCGCGGCCGTCCCCCGGGTGGTGGCTGGCCTTCTCAACCTGGACGGTCATCGTTCGTCATCCAACCCCTGGGCACACACACCGCCCTTGAATCCTGCGCATACTCGCCCCGTATCATCGACCAACCAGCAGGATTTCTTTACCAGGCACGGCAGGTGCCCGCGAGGCCGGATGGGCATCGGTCACCGGACCAGCTCCTGACCGCCTAGGGGTGGCCCCGCCGGTACCCGGCCGACTTGAGACGGTCGGTGGCGAGCCGATCTGCGCCTGGGCCGCCCGATCTACACTTGCCGGTATGAGCATCTACGACCCGACTCTCCACTCCCTGAAGGGCGATCCGGCTTCGGTCGGCGACTACCAGGGACAGACGCTTCTGATGGTCAACGTGGCCTCCAAGTGCGGGCTCACACCCCAGTACGAGGGGCTCGAGCGGCTCCAGAAGACCTACGGCGACAAAGGGTTCACCGTGCTCGGCTTCCCGTGCAATCAGTTCGGTGGCCAAGAGCCCGGGTCCTCCGAGGAGATCGCCACCTTTTGCTCGGCCACCTATGGGGTCACCTTCCCCCTGTTCGAGAAGGTCGAGGTCAATGGGGACAACCGTCACCCAATCTACGAGGAGCTGGTGGCGTTTCCCGACGCCGAGGGTGAGGCCGGGGACATCCAGTGGAACTTCGAGAAGTTCCTCGTGTCACCGACCGGGGAGATCGTGCAGCGGTTCAGGCCAATGGTGGACCCCGAGGCTCCCGAAGTGATCGACGCCATCGAGGCCAACCTCCCGGGCTGACCGAGGGCTCCCCTGCGGGAGCGAACTGTGGGACCCGCCGCCAGACGGGCGATCGAAGGAGGGGTGCCCATGTCGACTCGAGCGACACGCAGCGAGCCTGTCGTCGATCGGCTGGCCCAGGTGTGGGCCTCGGTGATGACGGCGTGTGAGCAACTCGACGCCGACCAGTGGGAGCGTCCGACGGACTGCCCGGGCTGGACCGTCAAGGACCACCTGTCCCATCTCATCGGGACCGAGCGCGCGCTCCTCGGAGATCCGCCTCCTCCGGAACTGGAGACGAGTCCGACTCATGTTGCCAACGCCTTCGGCGCGATCAACGAAGCATGGGTGGAGGCTCGGCGGTCCGTGCCGGGAGCCGAGGTGCTGGCCGAGTTCGTCGAGACGACCAACAGGCGGATCGATGCGCTGTCGGCCATGCCGGCGGAGAAGTGGGACGAAGTGGGTTGGAGCCCGGTCGGCCAGGCGCCCTATCGGGAGTTCATGGACACCCGCGTCCTCGACTGCTGGGCCCACGAACAGGACATTCGCCGCGCCCTCGACCGACCTGGCGGTCGCAACGGGGTGGGCGAGGCGGCTGCGTTGGATCGGTGCGAGCAGACCATGCCCTACGTGGTGGGCAAGCGGGTCGCACCTCCAGACGGCTCCTCGGTGCTGTTCGCAGTGACCGGCGTCATGGGGCGGCACTTCGTCGTCACCATGGACGGTGGACGCGCCTCGCCTGCCCCCGAGTCGCCCGACCAGCCACCGACGGTGAGGCTGAGCATGGACCAGGAGGCCTTCTGGCGTCTCGGATTCGGACGGGTGGCACCGGCAGAGGCGCTGGCGACGGGCCAGGTGCTGGTCGAGGGTGACACGGCCTTGGGGCAGCGGGTGCTCGAGTCAATGGCCTTCATGATCTGACGGCGCCATCAACGCGGTTGACGATCCTGGGGTCGGACAACCACATGTTCAGAAGATCACATGGCGGGACGAATTTCGATCGGCGCCACCGCAAACGCTGCCGGCCCCATGCGCCGGAGAGTCGCGTCCCTGGCTGCCAGTACACTCACGTATCCGTATGCGAGCCACCGCCGCGCCCGAGGAGGGCAACAAGGTCCGCCTGTCCGTCGAGATCGACGAAGGCGAGATAGACAAGGCCCTGGACGAGGTCATGAGTCGTCTGGCTCGCGACCTCAGGGTTCCCGGCTTCCGCCCCGGCAAGGTCCCCAGGCGGGTCATCGAGGCCCGCATGGGGGGAGCGACCGCGCTGCGGGGCGAGGCTCTCCGCGAGGCCCTCCCCGACTTCTATGCGCGCGCCGTCAGCGACACCGAGGTCGATCCCATCGACCAGCCCGAGATCGACATCACTGCCGGCGACGAGTCAGGACCGGTTTCGTTCGATGCCGTGGTGCTGGTCCGGCCTACGGTGTCCATCCCCGGGTATCAGGGGCTGGTGGTCACGCTGCCGAGCCTCGAGGTCACCGACGACGAGATCGGTGCGCAGATCGATCGCCTGCGGGCCACGTCCGGTGAGCTGGTCGAAGTATCCCGACCGGCTCAGGACGGCGACCAGGTCACCGTCGACATCCATGGCACGCGCGGGGGTGGTGCCGCCGCCGCTGACGACAGCGATCTCGACGCCGAGGACTTCCTCTACGAAGTGGGGAGCGGGGGAGTGGTCCCCGAGCTCGACGACCAACTCCGGGGGGCCAAGGCCGGGGACATCTTCGCCTTCGACGCCACACTGGAGGCACTGGGCCAGACGGTCTCGTTCCGGGTGCTGGTCAAGGACGTGAAGGAGCTGGTCCTGCCCGATGTCACCGACGAGTGGGCGTCAGAGGCGTCGGAGTTCGACACCGTCGAGGAGCTCAGGGATGACATCGCCGGACGGTTGCGTCAGCGCCACATCGTCCAGGCCCAGATGGCCCTCCGGCAGAAGACGGCGGAGGCGCTGGTCGAGCTCGTCACCGAGGACATCCCCGAGCAGTTGGTGGTGGTCGAGTTGCGCGAGCGGATCCACGACCTCAACCATCGTCTCGACAGTCAGGGGATGAGCCTGGGTCAGTTCCTCGGGGCCACTGGCCGCGACGAGCAGGAGTTCCTGGACGAGCTCCGCGGTGGCGCGCTGCAGAGCGTGAAGGTGGACCTGGCCCTGAGGGCCCTCGTGGAGGCAGAAGGCATCGAGGTCAGCGATGAGGAGCTGGACGAGGAACTGGCAGCCATGGGCGAGCGACTGGAAATGGATGTCGACCAGGTCCGTAGCCAGTTGGAACTGGGCGGCCGGCTTGCAGCGGTACGCTCGGATCGACGCAAGGCCAAGGCCATGAGCTGGCTGATCGACAGTGTCGAGCTGCTCGACGAGGACGGGAAGCCCGTGTCACGGGCGGACCTGCTGGTGAACGAGGGCGAGGAGGACGCGGAGTGAGCTTCACGGAGGGAGTCAGAGAGATGGACGCACAGGCCTACAGCGTGCCGTGGGTGGTCGAGTCCACCAGCCGTGGTGAGCGGAACTACGACTTGTACTCGCGTCTTCTGCGCGAACGGATCATCTTCCTCGGCACGCCGATCAACGACACGGTGGCCAACCTCGTCTGTGCACAGCTGCTCTTCCTCGAGTCGGAGGAGGCGGACAAGGACATTCACCTGTACATCAACTCACCCGGCGGGGACATCACCGCCCTCTTCGCCATCTACGACACCATGAAGTACATCAAGCCCGACATGTCCACGTTCTGTTTCGGGCAGGCCGCGTCGGCTGCCGCGGTGTTGCTGGGTGCCGGCACCCGTGGCAAGCGCTTTGCCCTTCCCCATGCTCGGATCCTGTTGCACCAGCCATTCGGAGGCGTCGAGGGCCAGGCCAGCGACATCGAGCTCCAGGCCAAGGAGATCCTCCGGATGCGCGACCTGCTCAATGGCATGTTGGCCGAGGACACCGGCCAGACCAACGAGCGGGTGTCCAAGGACACCGACCGCGATTTCATCATGACCGCGGAGGAGGCGGTGACCTATGGGCTGATCGACGAGGTCATCACGGCCAGGGACTCCATGACCGTCGCAGCGGTCGGGGCGGCCTGATCCGATGCCAGGGACCGGCCGGTGCCGGGCCAGCCGCTAGAGTTGTGTCGCATGAAACGCGTGGCCGGGCGCAACGCGTGGGGGGTGGGGAAGGGGACGGCAGTCGACATGCGGTGGGAGGACCGACCGTACCGGCCTGCTGGACAGATGAGCATCACGTACGGCTAAGCAACAGGGACCGCTGACAGAAGGACACGAGGAACCGACGTGGCGAAGTTCGGAGATGGTGGCGATCTGGTGAAGTGCAGTTTCTGCGGCAAGTCGCAGAAGCAGGTCAAGAAATTGATCGCCGGGCCCGGTGTCTACATCTGCGATGAGTGCATCGAGCTCTGCAACGACATCATCGCCGAGGAGCTGGCCGACACCACCGAGCTCTCCTTCGAGGAGCTGCCGAAGCCCAAGGAGATCTTCGAGTTCCTCAATGACTATGTGATCGGGCAGGAGTACGCCAAGAAGATCCTGTCGGTGGCTGTCTACAACCACTACAAGCGGGTGCAGGCGGGCAGCAACGGCACCCACGACAATGAAGTGGAGCTGTCCAAGTCGAACATCCTGCTGCTGGGCCCGACCGGTTGTGGCAAGACGCTTCTGGCCCAGACCCTGGCCCGGATGCTCAACGTTCCCTTCGCCATCGCCGATGCCACCGCCTTGACCGAGGCGGGCTACGTGGGGGAGGACGTCGAGAACATTCTCCTGAAGCTCATCCAGGCCGCTGACTACGACGTGAAGCGGGCCGAGACGGGCATCATCTACATCGACGAGATCGACAAGATCGCCCGCAAGTCCGAAAACCCGTCGATCACCCGAGATGTGTCCGGAGAGGGTGTCCAGCAGGCGCTGTTGAAGATCCTCGAGGGCACCACCGCCTCGGTGCCCCCCCAGGGCGGCCGCAAGCATCCCCACCAAGAGTTCATCCAGATCGACACCACCAACATCCTGTTCATCTGCGGCGGTGCATTCGCGGGCATCGACACCATCATCGAGAACCGCATCGGCCGCAAAGGCATGGGATTCCGGGCCGAGGTGCGCAAGGCGTCAGAGCGGGACGACTCCGAGCTGCTGCGCCACGTGCTCCCCGAGGACCTCATGAAGTTCGGGCTCATTCCCGAGTTCATCGGGCGCCTGCCTGTCGTGAGCGCCGTGTCCCACCTCTACAAGGACGCCCTCATCCGGATTCTGGTGGAACCGAAGAACGCCTTGACCCGTCAGTACAAGCGGGTGTTCGAGCTCGACCATGTGGAGCTCGAGTTGACCGACGACGCCCTCGAGGCCGTGGCCGAGCAGGCCCTGTTGCGGGGAACCGGGGCCCGGGGGTTGCGGGCCATCCTCGAAGAGGTCCTCCTCGAGGTGATGTACGACCTTCCCGGCCGCACCGACATCTCCAAGTGTGTGGTCGACCGGGCCGTGGTCCTCGACAAGGTCCACCCGACCTTGGTCCCGCTGAACAGTACGCCGGCCAAGGCGACCCGGAGCCGCAGGGCTGCATCCTGAGCTCGGGCTGAGTCCGGCACGGTGGGTGCCGCCACCCACAGACCCGGGTGATTCCTCACCACTGTGAATTTCGACGACCTCCCCGACGCCCTGGCCTGGCTGGACGCGCACATCGACTTCGAGTCGACCATGCCGTCGAGGCGCTCGCTCCCCACCTTGGAGCGCATGCAGACACTGGCCGGCCTGTTGGGGGACCCGCAGGAGGCATACCCCGCCCTGCACATCACCGGAACCAACGGAAAGGGCTCGACCGCGGCCATGGCCACGGCTCTGCTCGGTGCCCAGGGCCTGACCGTCGGCACGTATACGAGCCCCAACTTGAGCCGGGTCAACGAGCGGATCTCCCGCAATGGCGAGCCCATCGACGACCATGCCTTCGTCGAGGTGCTCGAGTCCCTGGCCCGGCTGGAGGTCCTCATGGACGACCCGCCGACCAGGTTCGAGCTGCTGACCGCGGCGGCGCTGGCCTGGTTCGCCGACGAGGCGGTGGACGTGGCCGTGGTCGAGGTCGGCCTCGGGGGACGCTGGGACTGCACCAACGTGGTCGATGGCGACGTGGCCGTGCTCACCAATGTCAGCTTCGACCACACCGAGGTGCTCGGCCCGACCCTCGAGGACATCGCCCGCGACAAGTCCGGGATCTTCAAGCAGGGAAGCCGGGTGGTCATCGGCGAGACCGATCCGACGCTGGTGGCCCTGCTCCGCCAGTTGGCACGGGACGGCGGTGCTGCCGAGGTGTGGGTCCGTGATCAGGACTTCGCCTGCACCGTCAATCGGTTGGCGGTGGGCGGTCGTCTCATCGACGTCCGCACTCCCGGGGGCGCCTACGGCGAGCTTTTGGTGCCGCTGCACGGTGCCCATCAGGGCGACAACGCCTCCTGCGCCATCGCCGCGGTGGAGGCGTTCTTCGGGGCCCCACTGGAGGAGGACGCGGTCGAGCAAGCCTTTTCCGCTCTGCGGGTCCCCGGGCGGCTCGAGGTCATCGGTCGGCATCCGCTGGTGGTGGTGGACGGCGCCCACAACGTGGCCGGAATGATGGTCCTGGCCCGCTCCCTGGTCGAGGAGTTCACCGTGGAGGGCGAAGGGTTGGCGGTGGTGGGCATGCTGACCGGTCGCGACCCGGTGGCCATGCTCGGGGCACTGCTCAGCGCCGGCATCCGCTCGGTGGTGGCGTGCTCCCCCAGTTCCCCACGGGCCATGGCGGCCGAGGTCGTGGCCGAGGCGGCGGCCGGCCTCGGCATGGAGGTCGCGGTGGCCTCGTCACCCGGCGAGGCGGTCACCCTGGCGGTGGGCCGGGCCGGCCCCGACGACCGGGTCGTGGTGTGCGGTTCGCTCTACGTGGTGGCGGACGCCCGCCGCCTGCTCGTCCCCGATGGGACCTGAGCACTCCTGAGGACCCGACCCGAGGGCTGGGGAGAGTCCCGGGGTCGGCTAGCCTGCCTCGCTCGTGGGACGCACTCTTGTCATCTGCAAGCCCGATGCCGTCGAAGGCCGCCTGGTGGGCGAGATCATCAACCGGATCGAGCGCAAGGGGCTCACGTTGGTGGCCGCCGATCTCCGGATGATCACGGCCTCGGTGGCCCGGGCCCACTACGGCGAGCACGAGGGGAAGCCGTTCTTCGACGAGTTGGTGGCCTTCATCACCCGCTCGCCGGTCCTGGTGATGGTGGTGGAGGGTCCCGGCGACACCTACAAGGTGGTGCGGAACCTGATGGGCGCCACCAACCCCGTCGATGCGGCCCCTGGCACCATCCGGGGCGATCTGGCCCTCGAGACGGGGGAGAACCTCATCCACGGGTCCGACTCTCCGGAGGCCGCCGCCCGCGAGATCGAGCTCTTCTTTCCGGGTCTGGGCTGACCCACTGGGGTTCGGGCTCCCCGGATGCCCTCGGACCAGGGCCTTGTCGGCCTCAGCCCCGCGTCGTCCCAGCAGGCGCCCTTGTGCCCACCGGCCGATTCCCGTAGCCTGAATGTCACAAGCCGTTTGCATCGAAGCACGAGTGCGTCGAAACGCCTGTGCATCGAAGCACGAGTGCATCAGGCACTGGTGCAACGGAGTCCAGGCGTGGTCACACCCACTCACGAAGTCCCGACCCAATACTGACGGAGGAGTGCATCTCTGATGCGCGACAACAGTTTCTCGCTTCTTGGCCGCGACATGGCGGTCGACCTCGGAACCGCCAACACCCTCGTGTACGTGCGCGGCAGGGGCATCGTGTTGAACGAGCCCTCGGTGGTGGCCGTCAACGTGAAGGACGGCAGGCCGCTGGCCGTGGGTGCCGAGGCCAAGCGGATGATCGGTCGGACCCCGAGCCACATCCAGGCCATCCGGCCGCTGAAAGACGGTGTCATCGCCGATTTCGAGATCTGCGAGAAGATGTTGCGCTACTTCATCCACCGCGTGCACCAGCGTCGCTTCGCCAAGCCGCGCATGGTCATCTGTGTGCCCTCGGGGATCACCGGAGTGGAGCAGCGGGCCGTCATGGAGGCGGCCGAGTACGCGGGGGCCCGCAAGGCGTACATCATCGAGGAGCCGATGGCGGCAGCAATCGGCGCCGGACTTCCCGTCCACGAGCCGACCGGCAACATGGTCGTCGACATCGGTGGGGGGACCACCGAGGTGGCGGTCATCTCGCTGGGGGGCATCGTGACGAGCCAGTCGATCCGCATCGGTGGCGACGAGTTGGATGAGGCCATCGTCTCGTTCGTCAAGAAGGAGTACAGCCTGGCACTGGGCGAGCGGACGGCCGAGGAGATCAAGATCGCCCTCGGGTCCGCCTACGAGCTCGAAGAGGAGCTCCATGCGGAGATCCGCGGCCGCGATCTGGTCACGGGGCTGCCCAAGACCGTGGTCATCTCCACCCAGGAGATTCGCAAGGCCATCGACGAGCCGGTGTCGGCCATCGTCGACGCGGTGAAGGTGACCCTCGACCGGACGCCACCGGAGTTGGCGGCGGACATCATGGAGCAGGGCATCGTCCTGACCGGAGGCGGCGCCCTCTTGCACGGGCTCGACAGTCGCCTCACCCAGGAGACCGGGATGCCGATCGTCGTCGCCCGCGATCCACTGAACTGCGTGGCCATAGGCAGTGGGCAGTGCCTCGAGGAGTTCGAGGCCCTCAAGCAGGTACTCATCACCTCGTCGGCTCGCTGAACGACCGGGGGTCTCGTCTCCAGTGGCGAAGTCGCGGCGTTCCCGCCGCCCTCGCACCACGCTGCTGCTGTTGGTACTGGCCTCGGTCACCATCATCACCCTCGATGCCCGCGGCGGGTTCCACCGCATCACCTCCGGGGTCAAGTCGGTGGCCGCCGATGCCTTTGCCCCGGTGCGGTCAGGCGTCGACGGCATCATCCAGCCGGTGGGGAGCTTCCTGGCCGGCTCGGTCCACTACGGGGCCGTCCGCCAGCAGAACCAGAAGCTCCAACAGGAGATCGACCAGCTGAAGTTGCAGGAGCGCTCGGCGGCCGACGCCGTACAGGCCATGAAGCAACTCAGCGCCCTGCTCAACGTGCCGTTCATCGGCAACCTGCAGACCGTGCCCACCGAAGTCACCAACTACGGGACCAGCAACTTCGCCGCCACCATCGACATCGGCGTCGGTCGTAGTGAGGGAGTGCACCTCGGCATGCCGGTCATCGGCGCCGGCGGGCTGGTCGGGCAGGTCGTCCAGGCCAACCACGGCTCCTCGACGGTGCGTCTGATCACCGACGGCCAGTCTGCGGTCGGCGCCACCTTCGGGACCCCCCCCGGTTCATTGGCCGTCATCAACGGTGAGGGGGCGGGCAAGCCCCTCGACGCCGACCTCGTCCCCACCAACACCACCTTCACCGTGGGCCAACAATTCGTCACCAGCCCCATCCCGGGCGACGTCTACCCGGCGGGGATACCGGTGGCCAGTGTGGTCTCGTTCAAGACCGGCACCACCGCCTCCCAGGAGTCCGTGGTGCTGAAGCCCACGGCCGACCTGGCCCATCTGCGCTACGTGTCGGTCGTCTTGTGGGGGCCCTCCTCGTGAGGTCGCTGGTCCGGTGGGCATGATCTGTCGGACCGCGGCCCGTCGCCGGGGACGGGAGTCCCGGTGACGGCGAGGGACGTGGCCCGGGTGGGCCTGGTGGTGGCCGCCTTCGTCACGCTGCAGCAGACCCTGGTCCTCGACCTGCGGATCGGTGGGGTCCACCCCGACATCATGGTCCTCCTGCCCATCGTGGCCGGCATCGTGGGCGGACCGGCGCGGGGCGCGTCGATGGGATTCGGGAGCGGGCTGGTGGCCGATCTCTTCCTCCCCACGCCATTCGGCCTCTCCGCCTTGGTCGGGTGCCTAATCGGGTTCGGGGTGGGCGCAGCCACCCTCCCCCTGGACCGGACGGCGCCCTGGCTCCCGCCCTTCGCCGCCCTGGCCGGGAGCGCACTCTATGAGGTGATCTACGCCGTCCTCGGATCGGTGCTGGGCCAGCCCCAGATGCTCCACGTGGGCGTTGCGCAGATCGTGCTGGTGGTGTCGGTGGTCAACGCCTTCCTGGCCCTGCCCGCCCTCCGGGCGGTGGCCTGGTCGCTCCGTGACGTGTCGACCGAAGGCGTGCCCACGTCGGCGGTCTCCTCGGGGGCTCCGCGGTGACCGAGCCCCGGCGCGTACTTATCCGGAGCGGGACTTGCGATACTGGTTCCCCGTGAGCCGATCCCTGCGGCACCCCATCAAAGGTCCGCGGCACTATCCCCGTCCCGGGAAGGACCGGAGTCCCCAACGCAAGCCGGCCCGGCAGCCCAAGCTCCATCAGAGCCGTTTCTCGGTGGGGGCAATGCTGGACGCACCGGACACCACGGCGGCCCGGCCCGGGCTCCGGCTCCGGATCACCGGTCTGATCGTGGCCGGTCTGTTCGGGCTGTTGGGCCTGCGGCTGTGGACCCTGCAGGTGCTGCAGGCGCCCGCCGCCGCCCACGCGGTGAGCGCCAATCAGATCCGCGCCGTGGCGGTCGACCCCACCCGGGGCCTCATCCTGGACCGCTACGGGAATCCGCTGGTCAACAACGTCCCCATCGAGCAGATCACATTGTCCCGGGTGGCCGCCCAGCAGTATCCCGACGTGGTGGGCAGGCTGGCCGCCCTCATCGGCCAGACCCCCGCCCAGATCAACGCGTCCATCCTCGACCCCCGGAACAGCATCTACAAACCGGTACCCGTCCTCGCCAACGCCCCCCTCCAGGACATCCTCTACATCCGCGAGCACCAGGACGAGTTCCCCGGCGTGGCCTCGGTGGCGACCACCCAGCGCAACTACCCCCAACTGGAGATGGCGGGACCGGCGCAGAACGGGTATCCCGCAGCCCAGACCCTTGGCTACGTGTCGACCATCAACGCGGCCGAGCTCCAGTCCCGGGCGTCGCAGGGCTACCAGGCCGGCGACGCCTTTGGCCAGTCCGGGCTCGAGTACCAGTACGAGTCGGAGCTGCGCGGCACCCCGGGCCAGCAGCAGCTGGAGGTGGACGCCAAGGGGCGGGTGGCCGGCACACTCAAGTCGACCCCGGCCACCCCGGGCGCCAACGTGGTCACCAACCTCGACACCAACCTGCAGCAGGTGGCCGACAACGCCCTGGCTACCCAGATCAGGACCCTTCGCAACACCATCGATCCCTCGTGCCTCAACGCGGCGGGCGCCAAGGTCGGCTGCTATCCGCAGGCGACCGAGGGCGCCGTCGTGGTGATGAGTCCCCAGACGGGGGCGGTCTACGCCATGTCGTCGTCTCCGACCTACAACCTGAAGGAGTGGGTCGGGGGCTTGAGCGCCGTCCAGAACGCCCAGCTGTTCGGCCCGACCAGCCTTCAGCCGACACTCAACCGGGCGATCCAGGGGACCTACACGCCGGGCTCGACGTTCAAGCTCAACACCGCCACCGCCGCCCTCAATACCGGCCTCATCACGCCCGGGTTCTCCTACTACGACAATGGGACGTTCAAGACCCCGGACTGCCAGTACAACTCGACCACATGCGTGTTCCACGACGCCCCGGGGGACCCCACCGGCAGCTACAACATCTCGTCGGCCCTCAGCGTGTCGAGCGACGACTTCTTCTACAACCTGGGCTACCTCTTCTATTCGAAATCAGCCCAGTTCGGCCAGACCCCGATCCAGGACCAGGCCGCCCAGTACAGCCTCGGTCAGCTGACGGGCATCGACCTGCCTCAGGAGTACCAGGGGAGGGTGGACAGCCAGGCCGAGCGGGTCAAGCTGCACGCCATGAACCCGAAGGCCTTTCCCAACACCAGCTGGTACACCGGTGAGAACATCGAGATGGCCTTCGGGCAGGGCGGCACCTACATCACGCCGATCGAGCAGGCCGTGGCCTACTCGACCTTCGCCAACGGCGGCACCCGGTACGCGCCTCAGGTGGCGGCGGCCATCGTCTCGCCGAGCGGCCAGGTGGTCAAGCGGTTCACACCCCAGGTCACCGGCCATGTCAACATCTCGCCGACCAACCACCAGGCCATGCTGGCGGGGTTCACCGGTGTCGTGACCAGCGCCAACGGCACCGCTCACGGCGTCCCCGGTCTGGCGTCGTTCCCCGGTGGGGTTGCGGGAAAGACGGGCACCGCCGATACGCAGGTCGGCAAGGAGCCCACGGCCTGGTTCGTCGGCTTCGGGCCCACGGCCGACCCGCAGTACGTGGTGGTCTGCGTGATCGATCAGGCTGGCTACGGGGCAACGGCGGCGGCGCCGGTCGTGGGCCAGATCTTCGACTACCTGGCTGGTCACCCGGTGACCGCTCCCGGCATTCCCCCTGATCCAGCGGTGATCCAGAGCCAGAAGCCGGTGGACGTGCCCAGCTCTACGACCACGACCACCACCACCACGACAACCCCAGGGGCGACGAGCGCCACGTCCTCCCCGACCGGAGGCACCAGTACCGGGCCGTGATGGCGAGCGGTCCGGTAGTGGGTCAGTTTTTGAATTCCATTCAAGAACGGCAGGGCAGGGTGTCCCAGTGAGAAACCGAGAGAGATCCGCAACTTGAGGAGCCTCCGTGCACGTAGCCGCGAAGCCCAATCCCCTTGCCCATTGGGAAGCCGGTTTGCTCACAAGCCTGTCCTAGTGTGGTGACACGTAAATAGCCGCGCGATAGGGGTAGGATGGAGCTATG